>Ga0233449_1000796_pt1 | contig 33377 bp, 27 predicted proteins | sample SI_124_October20_FD_183012 | JGI IMG/M metagenome (GOLD analysis project Ga0233449, IMG submission 183012) | Seawater microbial communities from Saanich Inlet, British Columbia, Canada - SI_124_October2016_200_MG | ecosystem: Environmental > Aquatic > Marine > Inlet | place: Canada: British... | reverse complement strand
CAGCATTTTCAACCAGGCCTTCATCTTCAATGATTTCAATTGTCGTCAAGGCCGCCCGTGTCGTCACTGGGTTCTTCTCGTGGGTGTAATGACCAAAGGCATAATCGCCCGCCACATCCAGTTCGGAACGGCACAATGTTGCGGCGATGGGCAGAATGCCGCCCCCCAGAGCCTTGCCCATGACCAGAATATCGGGCACGACGTCGTCATGGTCACAGGCAAGCATTTGACCAGTTTTACCAAGGCCAGTAGGTATTTCATCGAAAATCAGCAAAGCACCATGGTCATTGCAGGCCTCGCGCACGGCTTTCCAGAAACCTGGTGGTGGCAAATAGGGAACGGCGCGGGCAGGCTCGGCAATGACGGCAGCAACATCACCTTCTTTTTCCAACACATAACGCACCATATTCGCGCAAGCCAGTTTACAGCTGTCCAGATCGGGCTCACCGTTTTCATTCACCCCGTGGCCGTAAGGGCAGCGATAACAGGCGAAGGGCGCGACATGTTCAGACCCAGGAAGCAGCGGGCCAATGGGGCCACTGCGAAACATTTGTTCCCCCCCCACACTTGAGGCGCCAAAGCCAGCCCCATGAAACGCGTCCCAAAAGGATATGGTCTTGAACCGGCCCGTGGCGGCCCGGGCGACTTTTAAGGCAATCTCGACGGCGTCTGATCCGCCCGTCGCAAACAGTACTTTGTTCAGATCACCAGGTGAAATCGCCACCAGTTTTTCCGCCAGCTCAATGGCCGGGTCGCAAGTAAAACGGCGCGGCGCAAAGGGTAGTGCATCCATTTGGTCACTGATGGCCTTTTTCAGTCTGGGGTGGCCATAGCCGATGTGATGCACATTGTTGCCGTGAAAATCCATAAAGCGGCGACCATCCGCGTCTTCAATGAAAATGCCTTCGGCTTTTTTGATGACAGACAGACACGGCGTTGAAACGGATTGATGCAGGAAGACGTCTGCATCACGCCCAAGCGTATGGCCCGCATCTTCGGAAATATTCGCCTTGGCCCACGCTTGGCGGCGCTGCGAAAAGTTTACTTCACCTTCCGTCTGTGCCGGAACCATTGGCGGTTTTTTGTGACCGGATTTATCTGTCATTTCCTTGTTCCTTCAGCAATCGAAACAGTTTATCTTTTCATAAGCAAAACGGATCAATCATTCAAAATAGAGACTATTAACTTATGTATTCATCCCAGCTGCGCGCCTTCCATGCGGTCGCGACACATGGTGGTTTCACAAAGGCCGCAGAAAAACTTGGCCTGACCCAACCTGCCCTGTCTGATCATGTACGCAAACTTGAACAGCGCTTTGATGTGCAGTTGTTTCATCGCCATACCCGCAAGGTTTTCCCGACCGACCTTGGTCTCAAGCTGATGGAAATTACCCGCCGCCAGTTTGAACTGGAAGACGAAGCGGTTGAACTTTTGAAAGAGAGCCAGGCCCTGCGCGAGGGCACCCTGAGAATAGCCGTCGGTGCGCCGCATCATATCATCAATCTTATCGCCATTTTCCAGGCGAGGTATCGTGGCGTTCGTATCGCTCTGACACATGGCAATTCCGACAAGGTTTTGCAGCAGCTTCATGAATACAAGGCCGATATTTGCGAGCTGGGCCAAGCACCGGTAGATGACGACCGGTTGTTGGTCATCCCGCTGCGTCGTGATCCCATGGTGGCTTTTGTGCGCAATGACCACAAATGGGCCGCCCGCAAACGCATTACCCTGGCGGAACTCTGTGATGAACCTCTGGTACTGCGTGAGGCCGGGTCCGCCACCCGACAACTAACAGACCGGGAAATGCTGCGGCTGGGTCTCAAGCCAAAACATGTGATGGATGTTGAAGGGCGCGAGGCCGCCCGCGAAGCCGTTGCCGCAGGCATTGGCGTTGGCATTGTTTCCGAACCGGAATTTGGCCATGACGAGCGATTGACCAGTATTTCCTTGAGTGACAGCAAGGTCGAGATGACTGAAGCCGTTGTCTGTCTTAAAGAACGGGCGGATCTTCGCATCATCGAGGCCTTCCTGAACGTCGTCAGGGAACATCTCGACCAGGCTTGATTTGTTCTAAATTTTACCGTTAACCGCATTTCGAAATATTTCCGTATAATCCGCAACACCGAGAGATATTGGATTGCCGCCCGCGACCGGGTCGGCGTGGGCAAGGGCACCCATTTTTTCTGCTTGATCCTCGCCTAGATCAATATCGGCCAGGGTATGGGGGATCCCCAGTTGATCGCGAAACTGAAGCACCCAATCGAGCAAACCATCGAAATTTGCTGTTGGCAAATTCATCAGGCGGGCCAGGGGCACGACTTTATCAGCTATGGCGGATCGATTGGCTTGCATCACATAGGGCAAGAAAATGGCATTGGCGAGGCCGTGATGTACATTGAAATGTGCGCCAATGGGGTGGGCCAAGGCATGCACCGCGCCAAGACCTTTTTGAAAAGCCGTCGCTCCCATGGCGGCAGCGGTCAGCATGTCGGCGCGGGCGTCGATGTCACCGCCGTCTACAAAAGCCTTCGGTAGGGCATCAGCAATGAGCCGCATACCTTCCAGGGCAATGCCATCGGCCATGGGGTGATAGCCGTTCACGCACAAAGCTTCGAAACAATGCACAAAGGCATCGATGCCTGTGGCGGCAGTTATGTGCGGCGGCAGGCCCACAGTGAGTTCCGGATCGGAAAGCACAATACCGGGTACCATTGTGGGGTGGAAAATGATTTTCTTCACTTTAAGTTCTGAATTGGTGATTACGCTTGAGCGACCAACCTCCGAACCCGTGCCCGATGTTGTGGGCACAGCCACGACGGGTGCCAGACCTTCTTCCTGGACGCGGGTCCAGTTATCACCCACGTCTTCAAAATCCCAGATCGGGCGATCCTGGGCGACCATCAGAGCCACAGCCTTGGCGGCATCCAGGGCCGATCCACCACCGAAGGCAATTACGCCGTCGTGCCCACCAGCCTTGTAGGCAGCAATACCACCCTCCACATTGGCACCGGTCGGGTTTCCCTGGACGTCGGAATACAATCCGGTTGGCAGGCCATCAGCATCGTTTGCCGCAAGGGCATCACGCACCATGGCCATGTCCGCCAGGCCCTGATCTGTGATTAAAAGAGGCGCGGTCATGCCGAGATCGCGGCAGGCCGCAGCCAGCTGAGAAATTACGCCGGGGCCGAAACGCATGGCGGTTGGAAAATTCCAGTTTCCGGATATTGGTTTGCTCATTATGCCAGGGTCCTTCGACGCTTATATTGTTGTTCTGAGGTAGAAACTTTTGGGGCGGGTCAAGGCCTCATAACCAATGGAAGATAAGGTGCACCCACGACCAGAATTTTTGACACCTGTCCACGCCAGGGCGGGGTCCAGGTAGTCACAACGGTTCATGAATACCGTACCGGTTCGAACTTCTTCACCGACTTTCAGTGCCATCTCTTCATCCTGTGTCCAAATGGAGGCTGTCAAACCAAAATCACTGTCATTCATTAACCTGACAGCTTCCTCGTCCGAAGCTACCGACATGATACCAATGACAGGACCGAAGCTTTCCTCGGTCATAACCCGCATGGTGTGATTGACACCGATCAGCACCTGCGGTGCCATGTAGGTGGAACCCGGCTCATCAGCCGCAAATGTTGAGGGATCAATCAGGGCACGTGCGCCTGCAGTTACAGCTTCGTCAATCTGGCCCCTGACAAAGTCAGCGGCGCTGGCCCGCACCATTGGGCCAAGATTTGTCTTAGGATCCAATGGATTACCCAGTTTGTATTCGCGCACCAAGTCAGCGGCGGCATCCGTGAAGGCTTTGAACTTGCTTTCATGCACATACACGCGCTCGATACCACAACACGACTGGCCTGTGTTGAAAAAGGCCCCGTCGATAATGTTTTCAACGGCATGATCCAACTTTGCGTCGGCCCGCACATAAGCCGGATCCTTGCCGCCCAGTTCCAGACCTGTGGCAATGAACTTCCCCTGAACGGCGCGTTGAACTGCGTGTCCGCCAGGAACCGAGCCTGTGAAGTTGACATAGTCAACACGGTCGTCTGCCATCAGAACTTCCGCATTGGCATGGGACAAATGCAGATACTGAAACAATCCCTCTGGCAGGCCAGCGGCCTGGAAGGCTTCTTCAAATCGTTCGGCGCACAAAGGTGTTTGATGTGAGTGTTTCAAGATCACCGCGTTGCCTGCCATAAGGGCTGGTATGACACCATTTACGGACGTGAGATAGGGAAAATTCCACGGTGCCAAAATGGCTACGACACCAAGTGACTCACGTTTAACAAATCGATTGAAGCCATCGATCGGCGTTGGTCGAATATCTGCCAAGGCTTCCGGTGCGATGGCGATCATGTGACGTGCGCGTTCCTCAAATCCACCAACTTCCCCCGCACTTTGGGAAATGGGGCGGCCCATCTGCCAGGAAATTTCGGAAGCGATGTCATCCCGCCTTGCAATAAATGCATCCACGGCTTTGTTCAGAATTGCCTGGCGCTGTTCCACAGGCACCCGGCGCCAGCCCAGCTGCGCTTCAATTGCATTGCCCAGTGCGTCATGGATGTCATCAGTTGATGCCAGAAGCCGTTCAACATAGACACTACCATCGGCGGGAGAGATCGTTTTTAATATATCTGGCATTATTGTTTTCCGGGAATGATTTGATCGTCAGGCTTTGACGCGTTCTGCTTTGGGGTCCAGTGGTGTACGCAAATGAGCCTTTGCCGCAAACCGTTTACCGGCAACATTGACTTCGAATCCACCAGCTTCAACCATGGCCTTGTCGACGCCGTCTTCATGACGGACATAACCCAGACCGACAGACGTGCCAAGTGTATGACCATAGGACCCTGAGTCAATTTTACCTACAGGCTGGCCGTCCAGCATGATCAATTCACTGCCCCACAGTATGGGCTCGGGGTCGTTCAACGTGAATTGTAAAACGCGTTGTGTCATCTTCTTGCCGCGAAACGTTTCCAGGGATTTCTGGCCAATGAAAGGCACGTCTTTGTCGAAATCGACTGCAAAGGACAGGCCCGCCTGGAAAGGGGTGTAATCCGGGGTTAACTCGTGCCCCCAGGCCCTGAAGCCTTTTTCGATTCGCAGACTATCCATAGCGTAATAGCCGCCATCTTTCAGGCCGAGATCCACCCCGGCTGCACAGATTTCTTCATATACATCTACGGCGAATTCAGCAGGCACATAAAGCTCCCAACCCAGTTCACCCACATAGGTCATGCGCACGGCCCAAACCGTGGCATAACCAATGCTGATTTCCTGCATGGTGGAAAACGGGAAAGCTTCATTGCCAAGATCGGCATCGGTTAGTTGTGACAACAGCTTGCGGGCGTTGGGGCCCATCACACCAAAAACGGCGTAAGCGGAACTCATGTTGGTCACAACACAGTGCGCGCCGTTAGGGATATTACGGGTGATCCATTCCATGTCGCGCGTTGTTTGGGCGGAGCCTGAAACCATGAAGTACTTGTTTTCAGCCAGGCGTGTGACAGTCAGATCGCTTTCATAGCCACCGCGCTCGTTCAACATACCGGTATAGACACAGGCCCCGGGTTCAACTGCTACATTGTTGGCGCAGATGCGCTGCAAAACGGCCTCAGCGTTACGACCCTCCACAACGAATTTGGAAAAAGAGGTCTGATCAAAGATCACCACAGCTTCACGGGCAGCTTTATGTTCGGCTGCCCGGTTTTCGAACCAGTTCTGGCGACCAAAGCCATACTCATTCTCCGGTGACTGACCTTCATTGGCAAACCAGACGGCGCGCTCCCAACCCATCTTGGACCCAAAGCACGCACCTTTTTGCTCCAGCAAATGATAGATCGGCGAGCGCCGGAAGGGACGGGCTGTTTTCATTTCCTTGTTGGGCCAAGGCATTGTGTAATGTTCGCCCAGGGTTTCACTAACCCGCTCGCTCAGCCATTTGTCATTGCCCTGGAATTTGGCGAAGCGACGAATATCAACCGGCCACAAATCCATGGTCGGTTCACCATTGACGACCCATTCTGCCAGGGCCATGCCAGCTCCACCAGCACTGGCGATGCCCATGGAATTGAATCCGGCACCGACATAATAGTTCTTCAGCTCTGGTGCTTCGCCCAAAATGTAATGGCTGTCCGGCGTAAAACTTTCCGGGCCATTGACGAACTGTCTGATCTCCGCCGTCTGCAAAGCAGGAATACGGTGCAGAGCATTTTCCATCAATATTTCAAACTGGTCCCAGTCATCAGGCAGCAAGGTAAACTCAAAATCGTCTGGAATGCCGTCCATGCCCCAGGGCTTGGCTTTGGGCTCGAAGCCACCCATGACAAGGCCGCCCACTTCTTCCTTGCAATATATATAGCCATCCGGATCGCGCATGACCGGCAGGTCAGGCGTCACACCTTCGATTTGTTTGGTAACGATATACATGTGTTCAGCGGAATACAGCGGCACGGTAACACCAGCGAGGCGACCGAACTGACGGGCCCATTGACCGGCGCAATTAATCACAACTTCGCAATCAATATCGCCATCGGCGGTTTGAACACCCACGGCATGACCGTCCTTTGTCTTGACGCCTGTCACTCTGGTTTTTTCAAAGATTTTCCCGCCGCGCATACGGGCACCTCTGGCCAGGGCTTGGGTCAGGTCGGTTGGATTTGCCTTGCCATCACCTGGCAGCCAAACCGCACCCACAACATCGTCGATTTGCATGATGGGCCAGTATTCTTCTGCCTTTTTGGCAGAAATGATCTCGGCTTCAATGCCATAAGCTTCGGCAACGGCAGCTGTGCGTTTCAACACTGTCATGCGATCTTCGTTGCGGGCAATAATGATACTGCCAGTGCGCTTCCAACCCGTTGAAAGGCCGGTTTCTTCTTCCAGGCTTTCATACAAGTTGGTGCTGTACTGGATAAGGCGGGTCATATTTTCCTGGGCGCGAAGCTGCCCCACCAGGCCTGCTGCATGCCAGGTTGTGCCACTGGAAAGGCAGCCTTGTTCCAGCAGAACCACATCTGTCCAGCCCAGTTTCGTCAAATGATAAGCAACGCTGCAGCCAACAATACCGCCGCCGACAATGACGGCTTTGGCCTGGCCTGGTAACTTCTTTTCGGACATTGGAACGATCCTGTTATTGTTGGGACTGGATATGGAGGACTGAGCTATGCTGCTTTCGTTTCCGACAAGGCTGAAGCAAAGCGGTCAAAAAAACGGTCGCAGACGTCTTCATCATGGGCGACGGAAAGATAGAGTTTTGTACCCATGGGATTGAGGAATATTCCGCTTCCAAAAAGCTTCAGCATGCAAGCTCGCCCGCGCGCCGAATCACCCTTTTTGGTCGACCGATAATCATAGACGGGCTCGTCACTGAAAACGACCTGGGCGAGGGGTCCATCACCGATAACCTGAGCTTTTTCCTGGGCGTCCGCCAATACCCGGCGCATACCTTCCCGCATGTAATCGCCGAGGGCGTGAAAATGTTCATAGGTACCGGGTTTGCGGAAGACCTCCAGAGTGGCGACGGCGGCTGCCGTCGAGATAGGATTGCCGCCAAGAGTCGATGCCATCCAGACGTAATCATCCTGGCCGATACGATGTTCGTTTGTCATTTCCATAATGTCGGCCCGACCGCCAAAGGCACCGATGGGGTACCCACCCCCCAGAGCCTTCCCATAAGCCACCAGATCGGGTACGACGCCGTAATATTCCTGAGCACCGCCATAGGCGAGACGAAAGCCGGTAACAACCTCATCAAATATCAGCACCAGCGCACTATCCGTGCACAGCTTGCGCACGCCTTCCAGAAAACCTTGTTTTGGTGGCGTGCAGCGTTGCAGGGGTTCCATGATTACTCCGGCCAGATCATCACGGTGTTCGGCGATGATGGCGGCCGTTGTTTCCAGATCGTTATAAGGGGCAACCAGCAACTGATATGCAGCAGCAGGTGTGCCAGCGCTGGTTAGTTCCGGCTGAGGAAAAGCGAGGTCTTGCTGCGGAAACAGGCTGGTGACCCCGGCTTCATTGGCGCCGTGATAGGCCCCTTCAAATTTCAGAATTTTGGTTTTGCCGGTGAAGCCACGTGCCAGGCGTTGGCAATACATCGTGGCCTCGGTACCGGAGGCGCAAAAGCGTAGTAATTCAGAGGCAGGACTGATCCGCTTTATTTCTTCGCCCAGGCTAAGCACATGACGATTGAGGTAAGCGAAGTTTGATCCTGCAGCGGCCTGGGTCTGAACGGCCTCAACCACTTCCGGTCGGGCATGGCCCACAAGGCAGGAACCCCAGCCCATGGAGAAATCAAGAAATTCGCGACCTTCCGTATCCCAAAGGCGATGACCATCACCCCGGTCCATAACAACCAGGTCTTCAGCGGGAAGGCCAAACTCGCCATTGGAAATGCCTGCAGGAAAAACTGCCTGCGCCCGTTTGGCGATGTTCATTCGACCTCCCCGTCAAAGTTATCTTGAGCCTGAACTAAGGACGCTCACCCCGAGCCAGGCGGGCGTTGATGTCGTCAATTACGCCAGGCAATTCAACGATACTGTCGATGACGTAATGGGCACCGGTTTTGCGCAGAATGTCTGCACTAAAAGCATTGCGACGCTCCAGTTCCTGCTCTGACATGGCTGCGGCCTGTTCCATAGTGTCGATGTCCATGTAGTTACTGTAGCGCGATACACCGACGCCCCAGCAACCGGCTTCCAGAGCTTCACCAACGCCTGAAGCCGTGTCATCGACTTTGACGACAGACTGGATCGGGTGAATGTCCAAAAGATCAAGGTTACGATAAACCATGAAGGGCTTGGGGCGGGCACCGTTGACAACTTCGTCGCCAGCAACTGTTGCATCTGGATTGAAACCCTGCGCGCGAGCAGCAACTTCCAGAACGTCGACCATGACGCGGGTAAAGCCGGTGGTGACGCCAATTTTGATGCCATCAACCTGAATTTTTTGGGTGACTTCGGCGATACCGGGCAGCAGGTCCGTATATTGCGGCAAACAGGCGACCTGGGCGGGCACAAAATCAGTGAACATGGCGTCGACATCATCCTGGGTCGGATAAGCGCCCTTGATTTCATTCCAGCGTTCCCGGATGACCGGGTCTTCTGTCAGCATCTTGATATGAAGATCTTTACGCAAACCCATTGGGCCACGTGCTTCCAGCATGGAGATTTCTACGCCCTGGTTTTTGAAAACTTCGACAAAAACAACGGCAGGGGCAATCACATAGGCATCCGCTGTGGTGCCGCTCCAGTCGAGGATCAATCCCTGGACTTTTCCGCGGTATGAGCGTTGGTAAACGTAATCTGAGGCATCGGGCATTGTGAACTCCGGTAAGTTTGGTTGGGGGTGAATTTGCGGCATATCACCGTAATTCGTTTGATAAGGCAAATCATTATATTTAATGATTTGCATAAGTATTTCTGATGAATACAAATCTGAAGATGCGACTTATAGTTTAGTTATATTTCAATGCCTTAGCGTGTTCTCCAGGCTTGAGTTCTATTGATCACACCCCTTGTTAAAATCACATGGACAATTCGCATCCCGGCACAGGTGTAGGCGATCATCATGGCCATGGCCGCCGCAGGTGCAACATCGCCAGCATCATCCATATTCAACACAGCAACCGACGCCAAGGTGGTGTCGGAAGAATAGAGAAAGATCACCGCCGAAACCGTCGTCATGGCATTCAAAAAGAGGTAAATCGAGATGTCAAAAACGGCGGGCAGACACACAGGAACGGTCACACGGGTGAAGGTTTTATAGAACGGTGCTTTTAGGGAAGACGAAACAGATTCGAACTCAGGATCCATCTGCTTCAGGGCCGTTATGGCTGTCAAATGACTGACCGTGTAAAAGTGAACCACTGTCGCAATAACCAAAATGGTCATGGTGCCATAGAGGAAATTAAGCGGGTTGTCTGGATGATTGAAGAAGAAGATATAGGCCAGGCCCAGTACCATTCCGGGAACAGCCAGTGGCGTCATGGCAACCATGTGGAAGGCGGAGCGGCCAAGACCAAAACCCCGACCTTTTTCCATCAGATAGGCCCCTGAGAAAACAATGACCGTGCCTGCAATGGCCGTATACATGGCCATCTCGATAGAGTTCCAGAAGGCCTCCCAGCCGCCACCATCCATGACATCGAAGTCATAGTTGTTGAAAGCCAATTCCAGATTGTAGGGCCAAAAAGTCACCAGGGCTGCATATTGCGCCATACCGATCATGGCAATGATGATGATGGCAATGACCGAACAAAAAGCCAGCATTGACATGTCACGCACTTTGCTCGGCTTGGGCTCGTAAGGCACCGCTCGGGCAGATAGCAGGGCAACCTGTTTGCGCTGCACTATTCGGTCAACGCTGAAAGCGATTACAGCGGGTAACAACAGGACGACCGAGACGACAGCGCCCATCTGGAAATTTTGTTGGCCAATAACCTGTTTATAAATGTCCGTGGCCAGCATGTTGTAATTGCCGCCAATAACCTTGGGCACGCCGAAATCCGTAAAGACCAGGGTGAAAACCACAAACCCGGCACTGATCAAACCATATTTGCAGCCCGGCAGGGTTACCGTAAAAAAAGTCTTCACCTTGCTGGTGCGCAAGGCTTCGGCAGCTTCGTATAATCTGGCGTCGGTTATGGACAGGGCCGTGATCACAACCATCAAGGCATGGGGAAAGACCCAGTAAGCTGAACCTATGGAAATGCCGATGGGCCCATAGATGGTCTCGCCCATCAACACGGCTTTCAGGACTCCCTGATTGCCAAACCAGTAAATCAGGGATATGCCCCCCAACAAAGATGGCGTCAGTAAAGGCACGATGGCGACTAACTTGAAGAACCATTTAAAGGGCATGCAGGTGCGGGTCAGGGCATAGGCATAAACAAAGGTCAGCGACAGCACGATAAAGGTCGTCAGGATCGAGAGCGACAAGCTGTTATAGGCAGAATTAAACAGGGCCGGTGTGGAAAAATATTCCGCAAAGTTAGCAAAGCCAATAAAGGCACCATCCTTGTTCTCCACACTTTTCGACATCATTGTGTAGAGCGGCAAAAGGACGGCGATCAGTAGAAAAACGCCAATGACCGACATGACGATCCGCATCTGCAAATCGTCCCGGCTCATCTTTGGCCGGACTACCTGGGCTTTGTTGCCGCCGCGGGTCAAAGTTGCATCGCTCATGTCTTATCCACCTGTCGACGGATAGACGACAATGCATTCAGAGGGCAGGCGAACAGGCAGATATGACCCTGCACTCAGATTTTTGCGTCGCACCAGATTGACGGAAAATTCAGCTTCGATTTCCTGCCCTGGGAACGCTTCGCTGCCCAGATCAGCACGATAGAACGAGCCCATGAACTTGAGGTTCTTGACCTCGACATCAATAGTGTTGCCGCTGTCTTTCAGGTCTTGTGCGTTGACATCTTCCGGCCTAATGGCAACCGTCGCCTTGGCGTCAGTCGTCAAATTCTGTGTATCGCAGGCGAGATGAATATCACCAATGACAACTTCGCCTGGTTTGGATACCACGCCAGATACAAAATTCATGGACCCGATAAAGTCGGCTACGAAAGATGTCGCGGGGTGGCTGTAGATTTCCTCTGGCGTCCCCAACTGATCAATAACGCCATGGTTCATGACAACAATGCGGTCGGCCATGGTCAAGGCTTCTTCCTGATCGTGGGTTACCATAATCGTTGTTACACCAAGACGGCGTTGCAAATCCTTGATTTCAGCGCGCAAGTGCACACGAACACGAGCGTCCAGAGCGCTTAATGGTTCGTCCAGTAATAAAAGACCAGGCGATGTCGCCATGGCGCGCGCCAGGGCCACACGTTGCTGTTGGCCGCCAGATAATTGAGATGGATATTTATCGCCCTGATCAGGCAGGCCAACAAGCTCCAACAATTCTGTGACCCGTTTCGCGATATCCTGTTTCGGTAATTTACGGTTTTCCAGACCATAGGCCACGTTTCGCAACACTGTTAAATTGGGGAATAGAGCATAGGATTGAAAGACAATGCCGAAGTCACGTTCAGCAGGCGGCAGGGTTGAAATGTCATGGCCATCCTGGTGGATTTGACCATGGGTTTGAATGTCCAACCCCGCGATCGCTCGCAACAAAGTTGTTTTGCCGCAACCAGAAGGGCCCAGGAAACAAACGAACTCACCCTCAAACACATCAAGCGAGATATCTTCCAAAGCCGTAAACTTGCCAAACTTCTTGACGAGATTTTGTATTTTTAAAAAGGGGCGAGCCTGATCATTCATTTTTTCAAAATTCCAAATGTCAAATACAGTTCCCCGACTGCCCGGTGTTCATATCAGAACACTTGACAGCCGGGGATCGTACACAAAACCTGATTTACTTTTTAGGCAGTGATTTGGAATCGTAACGCTGCTGCCACTTGGAAAGAATGCGTTTGCGGTTTGTTGCCGCCCACTCAAACTTGTTGTCGATCATGGCATCAAGAATACCGGCCGGAAAGTGTTTAACCGGCTTGGCAACACCAGGAAAAGCAACAACGGCGTAACCCTTGTTGTACATCATGTTGGCTTCCTTCGTGACGGTGAAGTCCACCAGCTTTTGGGCTGCGGCAAGGTTTTTGGTACCCTTGACGATGGCCGTTGCTTCCATGTCCCAGCCAATGCCTTCGCTTGGCAAAATGATCTCAAGTGGTGCGCCCTTTGCTTTGGATTTCGCACCGCGGAAAGCGAATGAAATGCCAATTGGTGTCTCACCAGACGCAGCTTGTTTGCAAGGCTTGGAACCGGAATGTGTGTACCAGTTGATATTCTGGTGCAGGGCGTCCATGAATTTCCAGCCGCCCTCTTCACCAAAAATCTGTAACCAGCTTGATACATCAAGGAAGCCTGTGCCCGATGAATTCGGGTTCGGCATTACGACGTGGCCCTTGTAAACTGGCTTGGTCAGGTCTTTCCATGACGTCGGTATCGGTAGGCCATTCTTTTTGCCTTCGACGGTGTTGAAGCAGACTGAGGCAATCCAGGCATCCATGCCTGTCCAATGTGGAGGATTTTCAGAATCGACAAATTTCTTGTCAAGCTTGCCAACTCCAGCAGGTGCATAGGGCTGGGTCATGCCTTCGGATTTTAGCAGCATCAGACTGGTTGCTGCCAAACCCCAAACCACATCGGCTTTGGGATTGTTTTTCTCTGCCAGCAATTTGGCTGTGACAATACCGGTCGAATCACGCACCCATTTAATATTGATGTCTGGATTCACCTTGTTGAAGGCCTTGGCATATTTTTTAAGGTCTTCGGCTTCAACGGCTGTATAAACCGTCAGGTCTGTGGCCTTGGCAACAGAAACAACCGCCATCAGGCTGGCAGCTGCTAACAGTGGCAAGGTTTTCGCTATTTTTCTATTCAACATATCAGTTTCCTTGTTTCCTCCAGTTGACGTTATCGACCTTTCTTTGAGATCGACTTGTTTGATCCTGTGACGATCTTCGCCTTGGCGGCGTATTTTGGTTTCTCACATGACCAATCTCGATTTGCTACCCAAAGGCAGTCTCCATTATGCCGCCAGTGACGGAATAACGAGTTTCTCAATCCAGTTGCGTACCTCTGTTTGTCTGACATCCCTATTCATGACGTCGTCATCAATGCCCAGTTTCCAGGCTATGTCCTTTCGACCGGGGTCCTGATGCAAAGCCTCTAATTGATCGACATGTCGCACAGCAGCATCTACATCCTGGAAAAAGCCCTTGTTAGTTAACTTCTCTCGACGACACCAGGTTAACCGTGCCATTTCATGCAAGTCGTATTCGGGATGGTATTGCAAACCCCAAAACTCGCCGCCGCGATAAACCACGGATACTGACTGCACATGTGTAAATTCGTTTCCCGCCAGTATGGTCGCTCCCGGCGGTAAATGGGTTATTTCATCATCATGACTGATAAAGGCATCAAATACAGTTTTTTTGTTGGTATAGAGAGGGTGGCCCCGACCCTCCGGCGTCAAGCCGATTTTGCGGGCCAAACCCATTTCCCGGCCATGTGGATGGACAGCAACTACACCACCAGCAGCTACCACAGCAATTTGAGCCGCCCAGCAACTACCAAATCCCGGAACACCGGCTTCGAAAGCAGCGCGGGCAAAGTCAACTTGTGGCGTAACCCTCGGATCATCATTGAAAATTGTCAGGCTTGATCCGGTCCAGGCGATGCCATCGTACTGCCCAAGCGCCTTGCCGGCTTCCAACCGGGAGTCGGGGTCTGCGGGGTAAACTATGTCCACATCGCAACCTGGTGCGCAGTCTTTCAGCATACATTCATACAAGTGACCTGCTGTCGATGCCCCCCCAGCTTGAAGGTCTTCCCGACCTTCCCTCGCATAGCCATCGACGACCAGAAATCGAAGCCCTGTCGTCATATGCGTCTGCCCCCCAATGCAATCATTCTTCAGCCTTCCGCCAGCCTGTCGATTATCGAGGGCAAATCCGCTGCCCTGTCGCAAATGGCATCGGCAGACGTATTATCCCTGTCATCCGCTCGAGTCGCCGTAAACAACACTCCTTTAGCTCCCAATGCTTGCGGGCCCTTGATGTCGTTGTGGTCACGGTCGCCGACATGAATAATTTCAGTGATGTCGACGCCCAGTTGATTGGCTGCTGAATCAAACATTGAACGATGGGGTTTGGAGTGCCCCACCTCATCAGAAAATGCAAACCCCTGGAAATGCCTGGCCAGATCGTAATTTTTCAGGATTTCCCTTAGCCCTTTTCCGGGTGTTACGATTGCGTCTGAAACGATACACAATTTGTAACGCTTGGATAATTCGGCTAACGCGTCACCGACGCCGTCTATCGCGTTTGGCGGGATATCGACCTCCATACGCCCGGTGTCTTCAATCAGCTTTGCCAGAATTTCGTCGGGGAGACTTCGCCCCAATCCATTGAGAACCACCCGCATCCTCTGCTCGACCGTCCAGTTTATGAAGTTTTCCCGCCAAACCATATTGAAGCCGGCATCCGCAACGTCATATGCCTGATCGACAGCCTCTTTGGCGATGGGCTCAACAGTCAACAATGCCTCCAGCATCAACCTGCGGCGTTCATTCTTCTTGCTCAACAGACCACGGGCAACCCGTTTGGGTTCGTCGGAATCATCGTCGACAAGGGTGTCCCACAGATCGAATGTAACTGCCTTGATACTCATGAATAGCCACCGAATGGGTCAGAAGTTGACCGAATGGTAGTTTTTGATGACTGAACAGTCAAATGAAAATAGCACTTATTCATTGGATTCCACCAATCTGCTGGCTGCAAGCTCTCCCGCTCGATCCAATATTGGGTAGGCGACAGACGTTAAATGCCCATTGATGCGCTTGAGATCGCGCAACACATCCAGATGGAGAGAGCTGGATTCAATTGACTCCGGACGGCCATGAGCTATGCGGGCATAGTGAAGCTCAACAAATTCACGTTCCATATCACGCACTGCTGTTTTTTCGCGCAGCAGTCGCCGGGCGAGCACCAAGTCATCTGAAATGAATACATTCAAGGCCAGATCAAGGTTTGCTAATACCCGTTCATGAAACTGGTTCAACTCATTAGTGCCTTCAGACGAAAAACTCAGGCGGCCTTTGATTTTTTTGCTTGCCAGTTCCATCAGGTTCTTGTCAATAATATCGCCGATGTGTTCCAGGTTTGTTGTAAAGCTCAATATTTCGACGTTGCGGGAACTTTCTGCCGCATCTAGTTCCTCTCTGGTCAGTCGTGTCAGATAGAGTTTGATCGCTTCATGCAGGTCATCAACAATGTCGTCCATGCGCTCAATCTCACGCAGTTGTTCGGCATTGTTTTGTTGGAAAACCTCCAGGGATCCACTTAGCATTTTTTTGACTTCATCTCCCATCCGCAAGGTTTCTCGCGTCGCACATGCCAATGCAACCGTTGGGGTTTCCATTGAACCTTCATCTAGATACAGGGGTCGCCCAGCGACCCCGGGTTCAGCTTTTTCTGAAATCAAACGAAGTGACAGAACATGAACCAAATTCAAAAGTGGCAAAAAGAACACTGCGAGTGCCAGGTTAAATCCAGTGTGAAAATTGACCACCATGCGTTCAGGCAAATCTCCTGCCAACATCAACCATGGCTGCAGCAAGCCAAGGAATGGCAAGACGGCAATGACTCCAAACAACCTCATCAACAGGTTACCGACGGGGATGCGGCGCGCTAGGGCAGGTGAATTTAGTGTCGCGCCAACAGTGACCATGGCGCCTCCCAAGTTGGCGCCCAAAACCATCGCGAGGGCCAGCTCAGTCCCCAACACCTGATTTGCTGTAAGCGTCATCAACAACAGGATAATTGCGAGGCTGGAATGAGCGGCCCAAGTAATAATGGCCGAGACAAACACTGCCAGGAGCAACTCATTTGCCAAAGGCTCCAGCAAAACCAGCAAGATTTTGCTCTCCCGAAGAGGCTCAGAAGTGGCAACGATCATTTGCAGGGACAGCAAGATCAAACCCAAGCCTATCGCCGATCTTGCGAGGCTTCGACGCTTGCTTTTTTCCGAACCAAGAAAGGTAAAAACACCAATTGCTATTGCAAGTGGTGACAACCACTGAAGGTCAAACGAAAGCACTTGTGCGACAAAGGTAGTACCAACATCCGCACCCAGCATGATAGCCAATCCGCCGACACCAGCGATCAATCCTTGCCCGGCAAAGGAAGAGACGATCAAGCCAGTTGCAGTACTGCTTTGAATAGCTGCCGTCACGCCGAACCCGGCAAAAAAGGCAATCAGACGATTACTGGCTGACAGGGAGAGTATCTTGCGAAATTCAGCACCGTATGATCGTGAGATGCCGGTTCGCACCATACGAATACCCCAAAGCAACAGGGCGACCCCCCCGATGATGCTGATGATTGTTTGCACTTGTGTTTACTCCGAAGCGACGACGACTTCAACATTGGCTTGTTTAAAGGCTGCCACGGATTTGTCGTCGAGTTTATTTTCTGTGACAACCCGGTCGAGCCGGTTGAGGGGACACACTTCAAACAATGCGGTACGCTCCAGCTTACTGGAGTCGGCCAACACAGTGACAGTCTTTGCTTGACGGATCATGGCCCGGGCAATTTCTGCTTCATCAACGGAATAACTGGTGAGCCCCGTGCTGATATCCAGGGCTCCTACGGCCAGGACAACATCCGCAGCATGAAAGACACTGATCTGCTCAACGGCCAGAGCGCCGAACGTACAGGTGCCATCGCCCGACTGCTGGCCGCCGATTACATAAACGCGATTGGTTGACTCGGCCATGACCAGGGAACTTGCTATGACACTCGAGTTCGTAATCACACTGATATCATCTGCCTTTGCCAGTTCCTCGGCAAAAAAGACGGTCGTTGTGCCAGTATCAACAAATAATGTGGCACCGCGGTCAAACAAGCGGGCCGCGCGCGTCGCAATCCTGCGTTTGGCCCTAACGTTTTCGGTCATCCTGATGTGATAGGAACTTTCACCATCTACGTGAGGCAGCTCAGCGCCACCATGAAACTTTCGCAGGTGACCCTGTATTGAAAGATGATTGAGGTCACGGCGAATTGTTTCCCGTGAGCTTGCCATGCGCTCGGCCAGATCATCGACTGTTACCCGCCCATTCTCCCGAAGCAGGTCCAGAATATTGCTCCGCCGCTCAGCTGGCCACATATTTCCTCACAATTTGAAAATTTCAAATTCCCGCTGCCCAACCAACATGTTGTCCACTCAAACACCATTTGACCATTCGGGCACATGTGTGTTCATATTTGGTCAACCAATATTGGCAAAACTGGCAGGTTATTGCAAATGCCATATAAATTTTTCTGCATCGGACTGTAGATGGTCATCCTGGAAGTGCCCGGATCGTGAGTGCGACTGTGTTTGCCATGGTTCTGGGTGCCGCATTGTTGCACGCGATATGGAATACAATTCTCAAGGTCAACGGTGACCGCCTTGTTGTGATGGCAGTTATCACGCTAAGCCAGTCCGTTATTGCCCTCTGCGTCTTGCCGTTTGTTGATTTTCCGACGGCAGCAGCCTGGCCTTATATCGGATTATCGCTTGTTCTGCACATTGGATATTACGTATTTCTGGTTATGGCCTACCGCTATGGTGACCTCAGTCTTGTGTATCCCATAGCTCGCGGCTCAGCACCGCTGATAATTGCCGCAGCATCCGTTGTATTTGCCGGCGAAGTCCTTGGCCACCAAGCAACATTGGCCATTACACTTATCGCTGTTGGTATCATGAGCCTTGCCTTCACCCGCAAAACAAGCGGTTTCGGTGAGCCAAAAGCCATTATCCTCGCTTTTGGCACTGGTGTTTTTATAGCGGCATATACTATCACAGATGGAATGGGTGCCCGCACGACAAGTGACGCCCACAGTTACTTCTTCTGGCTCATCGCAGTTGATGGCCTTCCAATAACCTTGCTTGCCCTTCTCGTTCACAAGGGCAGAGCCATCGGGCAGGCTCGCAAGATCTGGAAAGTGGCATTGTTCGCAGGCGTCGTATCGCTGATCGCTTATTGGACGGTTGTCTGGGCGATGACAATGGCCCCAATTGCCCTGGTGTCTGCTGTGCGGGAAACCAGCATGTTATTTGCCGTTCTTTTTGGTGTGATATATTTACATGAACCGCTTGATATACGGCGAATAGTCGCCTGTATGGTGACACTGGCTGGTGCCATATTAATCAAAACAGCGAAGTAGACCGGGATAAAATGTGGCTGAAAAATTTGACGTTGTAATAGTCGGTGGCGGAATATTTGGTTGCTCGGTCGCATACCAGATTTGTCGCATGTCAAACCTGAATGTTGCCCTTGTAGAGAGAGGGGCAATTGCAACACAAACCACTGCACTTGCCGCTTCGGTGGTCACTCGCGGACGATCAGCTTTGCCTCAAATCGAACTTGTTCTTGAAACTTTCGCGGCCATTGGTGATCTGGAAAGTCGCCTTGGTGAATCCTTGAATTTCAATGCCGTTGGAAGTCTGCACGTCGCCCGGTCGAAACAAAGTGCAGAAACGTTTGCCGCTCAAGCTGAATTGCTGAAACAAACAGGCGATGCGCCATGTGAACTAACCATTGCTCAGGCCAGAAAGTTAACCCCGTGGCTGGAACTTGATCAAGCTGAATGCATTTTTCACAATCCTGCAGACGGATTTGTTGACCCCTACCGATTGGCAAGCGCTTATTTGCAAGGAGCTCGCGCACATGGCGGCTTGTCAATATTTCAGGAGACGAGTGTATCTCAGTTGGAAACAAACAATAGAAATGTCACTGGTGTGATGACGGACAAAGGTTTCCTGGCGGCGGACCAGGTCGTGGTAACTGCAGGCCCATGGGCAAATCTCCTGCTTCGGCCACTGGGGAGTGCCTCTGCAATGACACCTGTTCGCAGCCACTACTGGATAACTGAACCCAACCAGATTTATCCCGCACACAGCCCGGTTATGATTTTGCCTGAGGCAAATGCTTACACTCGCCCGGAAAACGGAAGCCTGCTATTTGGATTGCGGGATCAAACAGGCAAGTGGGCACATCCAAGTGAACTGCCTGTAGATTTGCAGGGTTTTTCTTTCGACGAGGATTATGAAGGCTGGGAGGCTCTACAGCAGTCGGTTGAACCCTTTATGGAAGTGTGCCCCAGCCTGGCAGACGTCAATATTCGCCACTATATTAGCGGGCCATCTTGTTACACCCCGGATGGAAACTACGTTATTGGCGCCGCCCCCGGTCTCTATAATGTGTATTTGGCTTCAGGTTGTTGTGGCTCCGGTATTTCCACATCCGGCGGTGTTGGTAAGTCGATTGCGGAACTGGTTTTCGGGCGCTCAACCAGTATTGATATTTCAGCCTTTTCACCAGACCGGTTTACAGACTTCGACCCGTTTGATCCGGCCTTCCAGGAAAAATGTGCCAGTTCCAGGTTTCAAAAAAAGGCGGGATAGTCATTTTCAATCAGGATCGGTCAGGCCCGCTCAAAGCCGCGTCTGACCTCCCAGTCCGTGACACGTCGGTCCGCCTCAAACTGTTCCTGACGGGCACAATGCAGATAATGATCTACAACTTCATCTCCCATTGCCGAACGTAGCATCTCTGATTTGTCCAGGGCATCGATAGCATCGCGCAGTGTCTTGGGGATTTCGCGCGCCCCTTCACCGCCATAGGCATCGCCAACAAATTCGTCCTCTAGTTCCCGCTCGTTTTCAATGCCATCAATCCCTGCTGCAAGTTGGGCGGCCATAGCCAGATAGGGGTTCAGGTCCGCACCGCCGACACGGCATTCAATACGCACAGCTTTTGAATCAGCGCCACAAATACGATAACCAGCTGTACGATTGTCCATGGACCAAATGGCCTTGGTCGGTGCGAAGGTACCCTCCATAAATCGCTTGTAAGAATTGATGTAGGGCGCCAGGAAGCAGGTGATTTCACTTGCATGGGCCAGTAGCCCGGCAAGATAATGACGCATCAGGTCAGACATGCCATGCGGTGCGTTAGCGTCGTGAAACAGAGGTTTACCTTCCAGGCTCCACAATGACTGGTGGATGTGGGATGAATTACCTGAGGCATCGTAACTCCATTTCGCCATAAAGCTGATGGACCTGTTTTTCGCCCAGGCGATTTCCTTACATCCGTTTTTGATGATTGCGTGTCGATCGCCCATTGTCAGGGCATCGGTGTAACGCACATTAATCTCTTCCTGCCCCGCAGAGGCTTCCCCCTTTGAATTTTCAACAGGAATATCCGCACCGTTCAAGCCATTGCGGATTGCCCGCATGACACCCTCTTCCTTTGTCGTCTGGAAGATATGGTAATCTTCGTTATAGGCGCTGACAGGTGACAGGTCTTGGTGGCCCTTCGCTTCAGCATCTTCATAACTTTCCTTGAACAGAAAGAATTCAAGCTCCGTCGCCATGAAGGCCTTCATTCCCATTGCCTCCAGCCGCGCGACCTGTTTCTTCAATATCGCCCTTGGTGAATGCGGAATTTCTGCGCGGGTATGGTGATCAAGCACGTCACATATCACAAGTGCCGTACCCTCCAGCCAGGGGATCAACCGCAGGGTATCCAGGTCAGGCTTCATGACATAGTCACCGTAACCGGCTTCCCAGCTGGTCGAACGGTACCCATCAACAGGTTCCATTTCCATATCGGTGGCGAGTAGATAATTGCAGCAATGTGTTTCTTCCCAGGCACTATCAACAAAGAAGTCGATATGCATGCGCTTGCCCATCAGCCGCCCTTGCATGTCAACAATCACGGCCAGGACAGTGTCGAGTTCGCCACTCTTCCCGGCTTTTTTTAATTCATCGAACGTCAGCTTCCCGGCCATCTCTGTTCCCTGTCCATACAGAATAGTTTTATTTCAGCAGTTATTATTGTGATTGTGTTCCCGAAACGCTATGCGCTTCCATGACGCCCAGATCAACCAGGGCTTCTTCCAGGTAACAAGCCAGCCTGGATGAGATCGCAGCCTGTTGATCCGGGTTTGAAATAATATCAGTGCGTATTTCGATCATGACATTCGGAATTCCGCGTGGCACTGCATGCTCCGTCATCGTGTGTAAAACACCATCTCCAGGACCATAGGGTTCGTTCCGGCGTGTTGTCAATTCACCTGCAAGAGCAGCATAAGTTAATACGCGGTCGGCTAAACGTCGATCGATACCATGTAGGACACCAAGGTCAAAATCTCTTTTTCTGTTCTTGTAGACAGGTGTAAAGGAATGCAGTGAGATGACCGCTGGAGGTTGAGTTGCCTGACTTACTGCATTCTTCTCCTTCATATCGATAACCGCTTCCAGTGCCCGCCGGAATGGATGATAAAACTTCTCGGCCCTGGCCTGTCGAGCAGTTTGATCAAGACCAACGTTGCCAGGAATATCATAAATCTCGCTTTTTTCAGCTATCGCGTCGGGCGCTTCAGGTGGGCGATTGCAATCGTAAACCAGTCGCGAAACTGCAGTAGCAACAAGTGGCGCATCAAAAATTACCGACAAGGCCATCGCGACAGCCAGAGCACCCGGGTCCCAGGCGATATGGCTATTCAGATGCTGCTTGCCCAGTCCCAGGTCGACGAATTCCTCCGGTACGTTGTTGGATGCATGCTCACACACCAGTACCAAAGGACCACGGCCTGCAACGTTTGTAATTGCGACATTTTCTCCGGATGTTATGGCGTTGAATATCAGATCACTTGTCACGGCTATAATCCTCTATCCAGAGTGTTTCTTGTATCCCAAAGTGGAGATATATTTCTCACACACAAGCAATTTCGATAGAACCGGAATCGTTCTGATATTTCATCAAAATTCTTTGCAACCAGTCGGGCACGATCATGCCTGCTGCTCAAAGTTCCCGTATGCCAGTTCAAATCGTTCAAGGTTTTTCGTAGTGTAACTGGCATAGTCAAACGCCAGTTCTGAATGAATTTCTGAAACCATGCTCCACATTGCTTCCCGCAGCAATGATGCACATTTCATTGCGGAGTATGATCGCCAGAGATCGGTTTCAGCTGGCGAGCCGAAATAGTTTTCCAGCAAACTGTGCTCCAAATCAATGTCGAATTCATTGTTAGATGCAAGATTGGACAGATCAAAAAGTGGACTGCCAAATCCAGCATAGTCCCAGTCGATAACCCAAAGCTTCGCACCATCATCTATGAAATTAGCTGCCAGCAGATCGTTGTGTCCAAATACTGGTTCTTGAACTCCCGCAACCTCCTCCAGAACACCTGATATTTTTTCCAAACGCGGTAATGCCGTTCGCATCCTGCTATCGCCGGTTTCCAGTGTCTGGCGATAGTTGCGCAAAACATCAAATACATTAAATGTCCAATGAGCTCTCTGAATGAAGCGTGGCATATCATGATGGATACACCTGATGAGAGCCATTATCTGATCCCGGTAGCGGGGAGTTCTGATATCAATTGCACTCAGTGTTCGACCTTCGATGAAGTCCATAACCAAGGCGCCTGGTTCACTGTAAACAATAGCAGGAGAAATCCCTGCCGCTTCGGCTGCCTTGCTGGCCTCAAGTTCGTGCTGGCGCATGACACCATGGACGGGGATGTCCTCACCAATGCGAACGACGTACTTTTTACCTGCGTCAACAGCAAGAAAGTTCGTATTCGTAATCCCTCCTGTCAGTGGCTGGAGTTCGATCGGTCCCGACCAAACCGCAAGTTTCGCGGCCAATTCAATCGCAGTATCCATATGACATTTTCGCCTTCTGAATCTGTGTCAGAATTGCACCTGGATTACTTCATTGATCTGTCCTATCCAGGAAATCCAAGGAAAATGTTAATGTATAGCAGATTAGAGGTCCATCGGAGCGAAGGCTATATAAGCTAGAGCGCAGTTTTGTAGCAGACTGAGACAAAAGTTTATTCGCCGTGAGAAGAGCGTCCGGGCTGATTTATGGTATGTCGCAGTGAATAGTCTGTTGACCTCGAAGTAGCATTTGTCAGTGGAGGTTGTAGAAAGTTGCGTCACTGAAACCGTATTTACGGCACAGATCCATTGCAGACATTCCAGCCTGGTGTTCCTTCAAAATGCCAATTATCTGCTCTTCCGAAAATCTTGAGCGCTTCATTATCCGCCTCCTTCAAATGTGCAACGGACCCTAACTCGAATTCGAGGACCTTTTAGGGGAGCAGGTCACCTCCGGTGCACCCGGCGAGATTCGAACTCACGACCTCTGCCTTCGGAGGGCCAAGTCCACTGTTATTATTGTTACTGCTGTTATCTGTGTTCCGTTGTGTGCTTCAAACCAATAATTGGCTTGTTATATAGGTTATAACTGTTATTGGTACTTTTATGCGTTAAAAGTGGGGATACAGTGGGGTGTTGAACATATTAAAAAAGTGGGGATAATGATTGTATTCCCCACTAAAGAGAAAATCAATGACAAAACCTCCCAAAGGCAGACCCCGTAAGAACAGCGAGTTTGACGTGTTCTATGGCTCCCTTCCTTCTGTGATGACCAAACGGGCCAAGTATCTGAAGGGCATTGGTGTGTTCAAGGGCAGCACTGGAGATACCGTCTGGATCAAGATCAGGCTGCCAAAGGGTGGAGTATATAAAGGTAAGTCCTACTCCCCCGGCTCCAGCCTTGAAATCAAGATGGGCAATCGGGCGTCATGGTCATGGCAGCAGCTGATTGATCAACATGCAGATATGCAGGGGAAGGCGGACCGAGGAGAAGCTCTTGAAGACGAGGTGCCACCAACATTCGGAGAGTGGTCGGCTCTTTGGCTAGCCAGACTAAAAGTCAGGGCCAAGTCATCTGATACATCGGATAGCCACCTTCGGGTACATATTCTTCCCGAGTTCGGAGGTCAGCTGCTTACGAACATCGGTGTCACAGAAATCAACAGCTGGATCATGAAACGCCTGGGTGATGCAGCACCCGGAACGGTCAAGCGTCAGTTCAATACTCTGCGCTCCATCTTCAGTGATGCTGTCAAAGCGGGGAAGCTTGAAAAGAACCCCTGTGAAAACGCTGATACCATCAGGGGGGTTGCCACCCGCAGCAGGTTTCTGTCGATTGAAGAGTTGGTAGAGCTGGTCGCAAGGGCAGCTGATCTTGATGAGTGGTTTTCCGATTACGTTCTATGGTGCGTTCATACGGGAATGCGAAGGGGAGAGGTTCTCGATCTGCATTGGTCATCGGTCAACAAAGTTAGCGATACCAAGTCCATCGTTGTGATTGAAACATCCAAAGCCGATAAGCCCCGGATCGTGAGTTGTACACCGACGATGATGAAAATTCTTGAGCGGCAAAAAACGAGGCAGAAGGACAATGATGCTCGCGTCTTTCCGATTGCCCTTTCAACATTAAGAAGACGCTGGGCAAAAGTTCTCGTGGACGCAGGGCTTCAGAATGTCTGGATACATGACTTGAGGCGCACCCATGCCACCCACATTGTCGCCAGTGGAGTTGATCTGAATACGATTGCTGGACGGATCGGTCACGCAGACCTGACGATGCTACAGAAACATTATGCTGCGCTTACAGATAGTGCTGAGCAGGGTATGGTGGATATGATTGAAGGAGTATTCGGGAACGGTCGGGCGAATGTTCCAGAGGGTGTGGCACGAGCGAAGTAAAATGATATGGGAGGCGATGATGCCTGAACGGGGACCAGATGGAAAGATGGTTTACCATCCACGAGAAGCATACAATTATGTCGGCAGCCATTTGTATAGGTGGCGGTGGAGTTCAACAAGTTTTCTTCCTGGACCAAATCTACCCCACCCACCAGAGGCCACAAGAATTGTGGATGAAGGAGGGGACGATGCTGATGCAATTCTGGAATATGGGGAGCCGCAAACGGATGCCTATAAAAGTGCTCAAGCAAGTCGATATCGGACAAATGAAGTCCTTAACAAGTTGTTCGACACTCTAAGGGTGGGCAAGGCCAAAGCATATAAACACAACCAAGGCGAATGGACTTGGATCAGCAGTCGTGATTTTCACGAAGGCGAGTGGGCGTTTATGTCAATTTTGTCGGACATAGAGCGACACCATCGAGAAGGAAAGAAAAGCATTGGAGACGTATTCATAGAAAAGGATGCGTTTGAACGGTGGATAGCTGGCTTGATCCAGCCTCCCATTGACCCTGACGCAATTGATGCTGGCAAAAACAAATCTGGTCGTAAGGGCGTGAATTGGGATTTGTTTCGGAAAGAAATCGGGCGCAGAGAGGAAGCTGCTGAGCTGCCAGATTTTTCCTATGGTTGGCGAGGCCGTTTCAGTCATGTTCTATCTGAGTGGTACAAATCAGCATTCGAGAACAGTCCGGTGTACCCTAAACCTAGGAGTATTTCAAAGGAACTCAAACCTGAGTTGGACAGATTGGTCAGCAGCTCAAAGATTGATTTTGAGTTGTCTGACAAGGTTTAGAGTCTCTCCGTTAAAATGCGATGAATAGATCGTCGCAATCGCAAGTACGATCGCACAAATATTTGAGAAAACGACCTCCTTCGCACAATAGCAAAGGAGATAGAACGTGTGCCATCAAGATATCAAACTACTGAATGACAAAAGGATCGCCGAGCTTTTCGGGGTTTCCGAGAGCTGGGTGCGTGTACAGCGATACAATCGCCGACACGGACTTTCCCACGAACTTAATATTGATCCAGTGATGATTGGCTCTATGCCGAGGTATCGGCATGAGGACGTTATTGCGTGGATCGACAGCCTTTCACCTGCCAACGACAACCGGCAGGACAACAAACATGGAGAATTGAAATGAGCGCCGATATCAAAAAAACTGAAGTCGAGAATGTCTATGAAGACTATGCCAGTGAGTATCTGGAAAAAAGTATGTCACCACTTCCGGTCAAGCCGGGAGACCGGTGTGCTGAAGTCAGGGGGTGGTCACGCTATTCCGTGACACCGCCGTCAAAGCAAAATGTTGATATATGGAAGGAGAACTATCCTGAATACGGGATTTCACTGGTTATGGGAACCGCGTTACAGAATGTTCCCGGGCAAAGGTTTGGGGCTTTAGACATTGATCAAGACCGATTTGTTGAAGACGTGATGAAGCTTGTTTTTGATGATCCGCGAAATACAAATGCCGCGAAAGTTACAAAATTTGGTTCCAAGGGCCTCACCATATTTATAAGGCCAGAGGGGGAAATGAAAAGTCAGAGTTTTAACGGAAGTGACGGTATGGGCATCGAAGTTTTGCTGGGTGGAAGACAGTGTGTTATCCCTCCGTCACAACATCATTCCGGCGTCAGCTACGAATGGCGCAGTAAAAAAACTCTGCTGGATGTTGATCTTGCGAAGCTGCCAATAGTTGATGAGGCCATGGTGGCCGAGATGAAAGCCATGGTTGGTCCAAGGAAGGTGATGGCTGCGGCGATAGCTACTGCACCGGCAAGAGCTGCTGTGCCAGCGAATGACAACCCCGGTCAACGGTCAGGAATTTCATATCGCGGTGAAGGAAAGTTCTCTGGCCTTGATCAGCTTGTACCGGGAAATATCCATAATGCGGAGTTGGAAATGACCTTTGCAGCTGCGCGGTGGAACTTTCAACGTTGCCCTGTTGATGCTGACGCACGAGAAGTCGCGATCCAGTCTGTTGTGGACCTTGCGTTTGTTGCTGCCGAGAAAGCCGGGGAAGCGGACAGGTGGGATCGCGATGAGGAATTGCAGCGCGTGGCGGAAATGTATGATGGAGCCGTGGCGAAGTATTCCCATAAGTGGGCGACCGGCACTTCGGCGGATGATGTAGGAACCGGCACATGGGAAACGGTCACTATCCTGGATGATGTCCCGGAGAGGATGACCCGACCTTTATCTCTGGTGAACGGTCGAGGGTATGCAGCTTGCTGGGTGCCACTGCAAACTGAAAGGACTGCTAAAGTCGATCGGTCATCTAGTAGTATCCAGCAACTTGATAAGCCTGAATTTGAGACCAACATTGGTTTGGTGTTTGTCGATGATCAGGGGCAACTGTTTGCTGATGTCAGTATAGCAGGAGCTTTGCCTGTATCGGAAATCGGCATCGACATTTCGGTCCGGGAGAAACCACTTTCGGAAAATATCTGGAGTGGGCGAGGGTTGCGTGAGTTTGTCTCTGGTACGCGCCCCGATCCAAAAGATGTTTTTGAGCGTGTAGTTGCCGCCATCGACTCATTTATTGATTTCAGCCGATCCATGGCTGATCAAAATACGATGTGCGAGATGGCTGCCTGCTATGTCATGGCCAGCTACGGCTTGGATGCCTTCAACGTCACTGGTTATCTGTGGCCGAACGGGCAACGCGGTGCAGGGAAGACCCATTTTCTCCATGTGCTTTCCAGAATGACTTATCTTGGCAAAGTCACCACAACGGGAAGTACGTTCGCTTCTCTTCGGGACCTTGCGGACTACGGGGCTTGTCTGGCATTCGATGATTGCGAAGACATTGCCAATCCAAAATCAGGTGACCCATACAAACGTGACCTGTTGTTAGCGGGAAATCGTCGTGGGATGCAGATTGCCTTCAAAGAGCCTGATGGCAAAAATGGTTGGGCTACGAAAACGGTTGATGCTTTTTCGCCAAGGCTATTTTCGGCAATAAACTTACCCGATCCTGTTTTGGGCAGCAGGACGATAACGGTGCCTTTGATCCGGAGTGATGACAAAAGCCGGTCCAATTCTGATCCACTTGATGATGATGCATGGCCGGTGGATCGTTCCGTATTGGTTGATGACCTTTGGGCCTTCGGGCTAACAAACCTGCCGCAATTGAAAGCAATGGACCGCAAAGTTCCTCAAAATACCAATTTGCATGGGCGTCAGCTGGAGCCTTGGCGAACGATCTTTGCAGTAGCCTTGTATCTCCAGCAGGAGCATGGGGTCGAAGGGCTGTTCGGTCGCATCTCTGATCTGGCAAATGTCAATCAGCAGGAGAGAGAAGAACTGGAGGCCGATGATCCACCTCGGCTTCTTGTGTTCGCCCTTTGGCAGGTTTTGGATGGGCGTGAAAAGGCCACTATCGAAACACAGCTGATTGTTGAGACTTTGAACAGTGTTGCCGATGAAGTGGGTGTCCGTGTACCCGGAGAGGACTACATGAACGCGGGCAAAACCGGAAAACTTCTAGGAAGCCTTCGCTTTCGGCAGGCTCCTAAAGGGAAATCCAAACGAAAATGGACAATTCTGAAGGAAGATGTCGAGCGAACTGCACAGACGCACGGGATAACCCTCTCCGGAACAAGTGCCGAAAGTGCCGGTAGTGGCGATCTGCCGGTCGAGAGTGGTGTGATTACCGGCACTTCGGCGGGTTCGGCACATGCGGCACTTGGTTTAGAGGTGGACAGTCTGGCGGACGACTTCGTAGACATGTAGCCAGCCGGTTCAGTCTCAGGTGCATCGTCCGAGGGGGAGGGTCGTGAAAACTGCTCTCCCCTTCTTACGTCCAGGCCAATATACTCTGGTCATGAGCTTCAAGCCTCCAACCCACAGCGATCATGACCGTGAACCCCTGTCCGGGTTGGTTGAGCGCGTGACGTTCCATAGCGCCGACAGCGGGTTCTGTGTGCTTAGGGTCAAGGTCAGGGGTCATCGTGAACTTGTGACGCTGACGGGGTCTGCCGCCTCTGTTCAGCCCGGAGAGTTCATTCAGGCGAGCGGTAAATGGGACAATCATCGAGATCACGGGATGCAGTTCAGGTCTACTTTTCTCAAGGTCCTGCCGCCCACTTCAATTGACGGCATCGAGAAGTACCTTGGCAGTGGCATGATCAAGGGTATTGGTCCTCATTTCGCAAAGAAACTGGTCAAGGCATACGGGGAAGATGTTTTTGATGTGATCGAAACGGACCCTGAATGCCTTCTGAAACTGGATGGGATTGGCCCCAAGCGAGTGGAAAAAATTACTTCAGGCTGGTCGGATCAAAAGGCTATCCGGGAGATCATGGTATTTCTCCAGTCCCACGGCGTTGGCACGGCAAGGGCAGTTCGTATCTTCAAAACCTATGGTGCAGACGCGATCCCGATTGTCAGTGAAAATCCGTACCGGCTGGCACGGGATATCAAGGGGATTGGTTTCAAAACGGCTGACCAGATCGCCGAGAAGCTTGGTATCGAGAAGACAGCAATGATCAGGGCACGAGCTGGGGTCTCCTACACCCTGACTGAAGCCATATCTGAAGGACATTGCGGGTTGCCAGAAGACGACCTCCTGCCCGCCGCAGAGAAGTTACTGGAAATACCCGTAGACATTCTTCGTGGCGCACTGGAACTGGAACTTAAGGAAGAGATCGTGGTTGCTGATACCATGGGTGACAGGAGGTGCATCTTCCTTGGCCATCTATGGAACGCTGAAAAGGTGATTGCCGAAAGGCTGAAGACCCTTGCAGCTGGGAAGCCTGCATGGGCGGGGATAGATACAGACAGTGCAATTCCATGGGTCGAGCAAAAACTCGATGTCGCTCTTGCTGACAGCCAGAAAGAAGCGGTCAGGGTGGCTGTCTCCTCCAAGGTCATGGTGATCACAGGCGGACCCGGGGTTGGCAAGACAACGCTGGTGAATGCGATCCTCAACATACTCACAGCAAAGGACGTCAAGGTTGCGCTGGCTGCTCCCACGGGAAGAGCTGCAAAACGGATGGCAGAGACGACGGGACAGGAAGCAAAAACTATCCATCGCCTGCTTGAAGTAGACCCCATGCACGGCGGGTTCAAGAAAAGCCCTGATGAGCCACTGGAATGTGACCTGTTGGTGCTCGATGAAACCTCCATGGTAGACGTGCCTTTGATGGCATCTGTGGTGAAAGCATTGCCGGATAATGCAGGTTTGATCCTTGTTGGCGATGTGGATCAACTTCCCTCTGTAGGTCCGGGGCAGGTGCTGGCGGACATCATTGAGTCCGGAGCTGTTCCTGTTGCCAGATTGACAGAGATATTCCGGCAAGCAGCAGAAAGCCGGATCGTCATGAACGCTCACAGGATTAACTCTGGTCGTATGCCTGATCTTGAAGTCGCCAAGGATGCTGAAACTGATTTCTACTTCGTCGAAGCTCGTGAGCCAGAAGATGCCATCCCGAAGATAATCGAGATCGTGAAGAACAGGCTGCCAAAACGATTCGGCTTCGATCCAATTCAGGATATTCAGGTGCTCTGCCCAATGAACCGTGGTGGTCTGGGTGCCCGCTCCCTGAATGTTGAACTCCAGAAAGCTCTTAATCCCCCCACAGACGATATCTCGATTGAGCGGTTCGGCTATACCTATCGCGTTGGTGACAAGGTCATGCAAACCGATAACGATTATGACAAGGAAGTTTTCAACGGCGATGTTGGTTATGTGCGCAAGATTGATACTGATGCACAGGAACTAATGATCGAGTTTGACGGCAAGGATGTCGAATACCAGTTTGGTGAACTTGATCAGGTCGCTTTGGCATATGCCGTCAGTGTCCACAAATCACAGGGATCAGAATACCCTGCCATCGTCATACCAGTCATGATGCAACATTACATGATGTTGCGACGAAACCTTATTTACACAGGCATTACCAGAGGAAAAAAAATGGTTGTGCTGGTTGGTCAGAGAAAGGCTATCGGTATGGCAGTCAAAGGCAAAATAGACGGTAGGCGGTGGTCGAAGCTGGAAGAGTGGTTGTCGTGATTTTTACAATATTTTTCTGCTCAACAAGCCCGTCTCAATACGACCAAACACAGTACTTATCCTCCAAGCCTCAGTTGAGAATTGTTATTAACAATAGGGCTTTGCACTGTATTGAACGGTCAGGCTTGGTGGCTCCAAATGCGTGCTACTCGCAAGGCTATTCGGTGTGCGATAGGTCGTTTCAATGGCGGTTTCGGAGTTGCTGATTTGCTATGTTCCTGGAGTTCTCTGGATGCTGCCAACGACTCTGTGCCCCCCCCCCTCAGAGTCCAGCAAATGGATGTCAAAACGGGATGCTACTTGCTTGCCGTTACCCAATCCCGGATTTTCATGTCCTCGTCCAGAATATGAGCTTGAAGCCAGTTCTGTAGAAAAGTCTTAAGTTCTATCTGGGCCACTGATCCAGACGACCCAAGTTCGTCAATCATATTCACAGCCACATTTGAAAACTTCCGATGCATCTCTTTGTGTTCTTCCAGACCGGGATAGCCGACAGAGGCCATATACTCTTCTTCATGCAGAAAGTGCTCGGCAACATATGTTTCCAATGTCGAGGTGATGTTCTCGGTTACGTCCTGTAACGCTTCGGCTCCCTCAATCTGATTTATCAGGTCGATGATGATCTTGTGCTCGCGATCAATTTCCCCACCGTCGATGCTGTATGTATCATTCCATTCCATGGTGAATATCCTTTCGCAATTTCGATTAGCCAGTGAATTTGGCTTGGTTACTTGATCGTCAGACAGGCGCATTGGGCCAGTTGACTGATCTTCTGGGAGACGCTGCCCATCAACAATGCCTTAAGTGGACCATATCCCCTCGTTCCGATAACAATCATGTCGGCCTTCACATCTTCAGCCATTTTCAGAATGCGGTTTGCTGCATCACCTTCAGATACCCGTGTGACGACATCATCAATGCCTTTCGTCTTGGCTATGCTTACTGCGTGATCAATCACACGGGATGCAAGAGCTTCCATTACATCATGGGAAACCCTGTTCTGTTCTCCTTTGCTGATCATGGCTATCAAACCGCCCGGAATATTCTTTGCGTCGGGTTTCTGAACTTTCGGCTCCCGAACAAGGTGTTCAATCTCGGTCATTCGCCTGAAAGCAGAGGGGGGTTCACCGTGCAATAAAACATGACCGATAATGAGTTTTGCCCCATACTTGTTGGCAAGGTCCGCCGCAGTGTTCACTGCTTTGGTGCCATGGTCAGAGCCGTCAGTGGCTACAAGGATATTTTCAAACATTGCACGTCACTCCCTTTGATTTTTAAGCTGCTCCATGTAGTTCAAGGCGGGAGCCATTCCTGATTTTATTTGTTACGAACACTATGTTTTAAGACCGTGGGCAATCGCCATTTACCGGATTGTTATTCATTAGTAGTGGTCAGTCACCTCATGTTGGCTTATTAGGCAAATGATTGTCTATAGCCATGAAGATAGATCGTCCATAGTTGAGAAATGAAACAAAACCGGACCATGAATTTTCTGATTGTAATATTGTTCTTGTCCCTGTTCGCAACCGTTCCGACACAAGCAGCTGACCAACCCTCATTCACAGGACGACCATCAATAACAGACGGTGACACAATCAGAATTGGTGACACCAGAATACGCCTTCACGGCATTGATACACCCGAAGCAAAACAGACATGCCAGAAGCAGGATGGATCAGTGTATCGCTGTGGTGACATGGCGACTTTTGCCTTAGCAGCTTTGATTGAGAAACATTGGGTAACTTGCAAACAAACCGACAAGGACAGGTACGGTCGTGTTGTTGCCATTTGCATCACGGGTCCGATCAATCTGAATGCTGAAATGGTGAAGTCCGGGTGGGCACTGGCATATCGCAAATACAGCCGTGATTATGTTGGCCAAGAAGCGTCAGCCAAAGCAGCAGGGCGGGGGCTGTGGCAGGGCGAGTTCGTTGAGCCTTGGGATTGGCGAAGAGGAAAGCGATTGCAGTGATTTTGGATTGATCTGCAAACGTGGACTAACGAGATAAGCTGGCACAGCATCACATTTATTTGGTCAGTTAGGACCTATTCTATTGATGTTTGAAGCACTTAAAACGCCGTTGGCAAGGTATGGAATTGGAAGCCGCAGGAACTCGGAATGACCGGGTTTGACGGTTGGGGGTCGTCTATCCAATTAGGAACCGGCAACGGAATTTTGAAAGGTGCAGGATGGTGCGGCTGGCCCATT
>Ga0233449_1000793_pt1 | contig 33465 bp, 11 predicted proteins | sample SI_124_October20_FD_183012 | JGI IMG/M metagenome (GOLD analysis project Ga0233449, IMG submission 183012) | Seawater microbial communities from Saanich Inlet, British Columbia, Canada - SI_124_October2016_200_MG | ecosystem: Environmental > Aquatic > Marine > Inlet | place: Canada: British... | reverse complement strand
GCAACCGCCAGCCCTGCACTCCCCATAAACCCTTCACCGATCTTTTTCGTAGTGCCTCCACTGGAAAGCTGAGTGATGTGATCACTCCTCTCATTGGCAATGTAGAGTTTATCTCCACTACTCAATGGTGCATCAGATAGTGAACTGGTATTGTCCATCTGCATGCCAGTACCTGCACTCCAATCATGTACCTCGTTCTCTTCTGCATTCGGGTCAAAATGCTCTCCACCTACCATAAATACGGCATCACCCTTAGCAACTGGCATCAGTACCTCAAACAAGAGTTGGTCAATTAATGATGAGTACCCATCATAATTAGCATTTCCCTGCGTCTCTTTGAGGAGCTGCTCGTCCAAAACTCTAGCATGTGTATCATAGCCAGACTCAATCATAACAACGTCCACCGTGATAGAGGTGTCTTTGTTCAGATGATCAGCCTTCAGCTTGGTTTTGTTGCCTTTTTTCTGTGCCGCTTGACCAATAGCCGTCTTCACATTGTCCTTGTCAAGCCAAGTTGGAGTATTGAGGAATTCCCCCGTTTTGTTGATCAAGTCATCATACCCATCCGAACTCAGTAACTTCTTCAGCTCTATCTTCGAGCCAAGAAGTGATCCGAGGTCACTCCCCATTTCATTGACAAATAGAGCCATTTTGTCGTCACTGCGCAAGACAATAAAGATGCGATTCTTGTGATTCTGTAGCAGAGCATCATCAAACACCTTGATTCTTAATCCAAAGTCGTCATTCCAGCTACCATTATCCACATGTTTACCATCCGGTTCTATTGCCAGCCCACGGCCAAAGGCACCCGATTCAACAAGAGATCCGGCATCAACCCCCCCATTATTGCTGTCAAAGAAGTTATCCTTAAACTCAAAGTGATCAGTATCAAAAACAGAGTCTGGGCCATCACTATCAGTATCGGTTGAGCGTAACACCAACTCTACCTCATGCCAATCTGCTGACTCAAATGCCATGTTCACCTCAAGCAGCAGCTGCTGTGGTATCGCTCTTGAGTCAGTTGAAGGAACAATGTCCACTAATACAATACCGCCATTGGTGATCGATTTTTCTACACCGTACTGGGCTTTATCATAATTAGAGTGTTGATTAACACACTCTCCACTCTCTGCTGAAGCGTAGTCCGCACATCCACCTCGCTCAGACCAGTAGTTGTCGAAGAAGCCGACAAATGGTGCAGGCGATAGTTTAGTCTTCCCAGATGCGGTCTCGACCTCCTGATTCGATCTGACCTTCGCGATCAGCTCAGTCAAGTCATCACGATTACGGGAGTAGAGCTTGTCTTTCTCTTCATGGTTCTTCGCCAAGACAAACAGGTTCACCGTAGCATTCTGAAGCACGCCCATTAACTCTGTTTTTGTTTTTGGGCGAATCTGATCTTTAGTCCCATCATAAGAGAGCAACTCCTCACCTACCATGTGTAGATCACTTCTCTTGTATGTTCCATCCGACTTTATCTCTGCATCGTCATTCTTGACCTTGATTGCAGGATAGAAGAAGCTTCTCTGGTCTCCCTTCTTGAAGAAGTCTCGCCCCTCCTGCATAACTCCAAATCCAGCTTCAGGCCCATGTGGCATATATCCACCCGTGTCACCCTGATTTGTAGTACCCGCGCCGCCGAAATAGGGCACATCAAGCTGCTGTATCCTCTCTTGGTTATTTTCGTCTAGCCCCATTGGGAACAGCGGAACATCACTCGCCACTACCCACTCTCCGCCCAACTCTACATAGACCTTGTAGGTGTCAGAGGTCTCATAAAAATCACCTCCATCACTCACGCTGTTCCCCTTTCGATAGAGAGGTACTTCGGTATTGTGCCAGATAGCTGTGTCACTGCTGTCTGTACTGGTACCTTGAGCAAGTTGTATTCCTTTAGCTCCACTATTGCCGTCGTCACTATACTCTGGGTGCTCTCTCATCTCATAGCGGTCAAATACCAAGGGTACCAGCGCTACAGCTGTAAATTTATCACCTATCTCTTGCCAGTTATAGTTATCACGAATTGTGATCTCTACGTGTGTCGATGCGGTATTTCCTCCACCGTAGCCATGGTCATCAAATGCCCCCTGATTAACATGCTCATCAATACTCTCAAACCCTGCATACCGAGCACGCTCTCCAAAAATTTTCTCTATTTTTTCCTGTATACCATCAACATAGGTCATTAAATTATCGAAAATTTTCTTAAGTTCTGGTTCAACCGTAAGTCGCGTATCTCCAGTTAACTTTTTAAACATGGCCAGTATAAATTGGTCGCCATCGAAGTCTTCCTTCTCCTTTTCAGCCTTGTCAATAGCATCCCAGAGTTCATCACCCATGCTGCTATTATTAATGTCACTCTCACCAATCTCACCATCTCCATCATTATCTGCAAGACCCAAGTTTTGTAGCTGGCTCAATATTTCCGTAGAGAAGGCGTTGCGTTTCGGCCACCAGATTTTGGTAATTTTGTCACTTACCGACGATGCGCTAATACCACTCTCATTCTGCGCAAACAGTGACTCAATCAACCCTTGAAGCGGGTCTACACCAGCTATTCCAATCGTTCCCACCTCACCACTCTGCAGCACTTTCTCCAGCGCATCACCAAGCATCCAGCTTAAATCTGTCTGGTCTGCAGGAACTCGCTCAAACTCAACATTCCCCTCACCTGAAACGAACTTATTCACCATCAACACGGTAAAGGCCAGTGCAGTTTTTGGCTGCAGCTCTGTATCTTTAGCGAGTGTGAAGCCCTCTTTTAGCTGTAGCACAGCTGATTTATCACTATCCGAAAACTCTGCAGGAATGGCTCTGACCAAGGTATCAATATACTCATCCGTCATCATATCCAGAAGATATGGCTCAGCATTAATAATACGGGCAAAGAACTCTGCCTCAGTCTCTTTATCCGATGCGGGCTTCAGCAGATCAATCATCTTTTTGGCTATCGTCAGCGGGTCTTCTCCACGACTCATTTTCTCATCCACTATCTTCATCAGCAGGTGGTCCATCTCCCCACGAAGATGGGTTGCCATATCCTTGGAGACAATGGATTTCGCCACCGAGTAGGGATCAGTTGTCAGTACAAGACCGTAAAGGTTCTCAAAGCAGTCTACATTACTATCTGACTCTGAGTCCTTACAGGCACTACCCTTTGAGCCACCCGCATTATCAATAATCGCCTGGTTCAATTGCTCAAATGTCACTGTATGGTCACGATTTTTGATCATGCTGTAGACCGCAACATTGGGGATGATCGGCGTATAGAGAAGCTCCATCATCTCCTCAGCCCAACTTGGGTGTGGAGTACGTAGATCTGTATCTGGATCCACCACTCTCAGCATCGGATCTCCTCCTACATAGGTAGTCCAAGTGTTCCCTTCATTAGAGTCAGCCAAGCACGTTTTCGCAGTGTCATATATGCTGTTAGAGCAGGTTGCCACCTCCACATCTTCTGGGATCTCGCCTTCTACAAACGTTTGATATTGAACTGCAATACGGTAGGGTGCACCCGGAAGCATACGCGACTCAGAAGGGGGGACATGAAGAGCAACAACGAGCCCACCATCTCCATCAGAGACTGCAAATCCCATCTGTGCAAGATCTACAACGGTACTGTAGACAATCCTAGCCAGCTTAATGTTTCCATCAAGATTGGCTGGACCGAAACGACCTTTTGCGGTTGAGCCAAATATATCGCCAAAATCATCGGTAAAGGCTGCTTCCTGCGCCTCTCTCTTTATCTGCTGTTGAAATTGAGCGATTCTTGAGCTGTTTTGCGTATTTCCAGAGGTTGTCGTGCTTGCAAGGTTTGCCTCTGCAAGCTTGCGGTTAGCAGCAACTGTTGTAGCGTCAAATGAGCTATCCATGATTGCCTTGAACTCATCCGCTGTAGCAGCACCACCTGAAGCCCCTGTTTTTGAAATCAGTCCAGATGCAATAACAGCATCCAGGTCCCCCGTTGCTACCATCCCATCATCACTAACCAGTTTTTGGACAACCACTTTCCCAACTTTTCTCAGGTCACTCTTCTTATTGGTAACTGCTTGACTAAGCGCCTGTTTAGCAGTGGCCAACTTCTCCTCTGCTGCCTTTACCAGAGCTGCCGCGTCTCCAGAGGTATCTTTTTTTGCGGTTTGCAACTCATCATAGGCCGCTTTCATCGCTTCCTGCTTGGTTTTATCCACTGCAACCTCAATAGCCTCTCCACTCTCCAGAGTAGCTAACTCAACCGGTGCCTTACCCTGTTTTGCCTGATCCCTATAATCGGCCACCATTGACTCTGCCAACGAGTGCATAATCTTCAATGTGTTGCTGCTTAAAGTGAGCCCTCCCAATAGAGTGCTCTGCTTAATCGATGCCCTGATTTCTGCAGCCACCTTGTGGGTAAACGGGTCGACAACTACCTCTGCAACCACTTCACCTTTCTCTGTTTCCGGTTTGATCGCAACCACTTCATAGGCCTTGGCCTTAACCGTGCCATCTTCTTCAATCTCTACTGCAGAGACAGTCGCTTTCACCCCAAAACAGCTCTCTGCTTTTGCATTCTCTGACTTAATAAAGTCTTCCTCACTGACCTCATAGCTACCATCTTCAGCCGCTGTAATTGGATCGGTCAATGGCGTTTCATAATCTTCATCTTCACAGCTATAGAGCAACACACTGGTCTCCCCCAAGCTTGAGGTACTTCCATCAGAGCTGTAGAGTCTACGCCCCAGCCCTGTAGGGGCTGCGCCAGATGTATCTAGCGAGACTAAACCTTTGAAGAGTGGTGGAGAGCCTGCTGCACCAATCGCAACCCAAAGCCCTTGACCCGCAGTGAGCGCACTGGCATCACTGGGGTTCATCTCCAGATTGTGCCCAACCCATCCACCGTTACTAAACTCATAGATCTGTGTTACTTCAGAACCTGAAATTGCGCCATCAATCTTGGTTTTTAAGGCTTTAATAGTAGTGTCTGTTGCCCCCGCCCCCAGTAGGTACCAGCCATTACCGGCAATGATTGAGCTGTACTGCCCATTGCCTGCTGTCGAGTCGACAGTGAATGTGCCCTCTGCAGATGAATTGACCCAAGCACCTTGGTTGGCTGCCAGACTCGTTACTTTAGACCATTGTTTAGTAGCCGTATCATAAACATAAGCCTCAGCAGGTAGGTCCGCTCCCATCACTCCTGGGTTAACGAGGTTCCAGCCCTTATCAAGAGGGGCAGCCGAGGTTATCGATGCCATTGCAAGCATTGCTAAAAATGTAATGACTTTGACCAACCAGCCGAAAATGCTATTATTAACCATAATGAGACTCCACTATTTTGATTGACACCACTTAAATCACAGAAATACAACTGACACCCATCTATATCACTATAACCCAGCAGTTAGCCTAGATCAAATATTTTTCACTAACTTTCTTGCTATTAAATCCCTCTTCTTCAATGAGCAGACTCTTCCCTCTTTTTTCCTCCCACCCCAGTACAATAGTCCTATTGTTGATACCGCTATTTCTGATTCAGAACAGTACTGTCTTTGCTGATCAAGCTCTGCAGTTGGGCAACAACCACTCCATCTATCTTGATGAGCATGGTACCGTCTGGAGCTGGGGCAACTCAAGCCATCTACCCTCAATGATAACGGAAATTCAAGGCGCCACTGCCATTTCCACTCATGGAACCTATAACAGCGCACTTCTGAATAATGATATTGTTATGATCTGGGAAAGTGGAAAAACCATCGATAAGCTCAACCACTCTCACTTTTCCCACGGAGCCATCCAGCAAATTTCAACTGGAGGCACTTATTCGCTCTTTCTCGATAACCAAGGCACTGTTTACCAATGGAGCAACAGTGATCCATCTGATTTGAATGTCGTTGATGGTCTTCCCAAAACCATCAAGGACATTAGCAGCGGACAGCGCCATTTTCTAGCCCTTGATACAGAGGGGGCAGTATGGTCTTGGGGAAGCAACCAGTGCGGTGAGCTTGGCCGTGTGGCTGCTAGCTTCTCCTCACCAGCAAAAATTGATGTGCTCTCTGATATTGAAAAGATATTTTCTGCCTATGACCACAATATTGTAATCAAATCAACAGGCCAAATGTTGGGGTGGGGGGGCAATGAATACGGCTCTCTTGGTGTTGTTTCAAGCTCATCCAACAAGTGTCTTTTCTCCCCCACTAAAATCCCAATTGATACTCCGATAATCGACATTTCAATTGGCGCTCATCATGTGCTCGCCATTGATCAAGAGCAGAGGGCTTGGTCTTGGGGGGGCAACTTCTCAAGCCAGCTAGGTAGTTCAGACTTCGGTGATGGGTTCCCTCCTCATCGCATTGAATCATTGGATAGCATTGTTGGCGTCTTTGCCGGCCAACAACACTCTGCAGCTCAGGGGGCCGATGGTACAATCTGGACATGGGGCGCAAATTATAATGGAGAGCTTGGGCTAGACAGCAGCCAATACACCGTTGTAGCACTCCCCGAAAAAATTGATGGACATTGGGGTGGGGTAGATATAAGCGGCTCAAGCCATCATAAAGTTTTTGTGGGCCGCGATGGTAAGGTCTATATTCGCGGCTCTAACCATAGCGGACTGTTTGGCATCTCTTCTCTTACTCTTGCCTATTCTGATATGGTTACTGTGGTTAATGGGGTTGACTCCGTCTCTAAGGTTGATACAAGCAACCACCATATCCTGGCTATAGATCTACAAGGAAGAGTGTGGAGCTGGGGGGAAAACCGTGTCGGACAGCTGGGCAATGGTAGTGAGGTTGACACTATAAAACCACAGACTATCGACCATTTTGCGCTCCCCATCAAAGAGGTCTCTGTTGGTGCCTTCCACTCTCTCGCACTGGATGAAGACGGCTTTGTTTGGAGCTGGGGAAGTAATCGCGATGGGCAGCTTGGGAGATCACCCGACTCATTTCCTCACTCATCCACCCCTATCAGACTTGAGCAACTTCCTAAAATCAGCGCTATTGCTACCGGAGGTCATCATAGTATTGCTCTAGACTTGGATGGTCAGGTATGGAGCTGGGGGGCAAATAGGGACTCTCAACTCGGGAGAGAAGTGTCAGCCTCTAATGGTGACTCATGGGCTCCCAGCCCGGTTCCTGGCTACCACAATATCACGCTGATCTCAGCTACTGGAGATAAAAGCTACCTCTACTCTGACACCAATCAACTGATTCGCTTTGGTCGCGCCCCAGCCACAGCGAGCAACGAGCAAAGTAACAAACCGAGCAATATTCAATCTTTATCCGTCCCCACTAATAGTGATGCTGTCAGCAACTTAACCAGCAACCAAAACAATAACCTTTTGTTAATTAGCTCTGGTGAGCTTGGGGATGAGTTTGAGTCTCCTCTTGATGCTGCTGAGTCCCTAGGGTTAGATTTTATTGGCGGCATCTGGTCTGGAGATCAAGACTTTGGGAAACTGGTCGGAGCCCGTCGAGAGCTGTTTCTGCCCAACACCGTTAGGCACAAAGTTACCCGAAATTATCGGATCAACCGAGGTTGGAACCTTATCAATACCAATTTTTCCGACCCGACCGTGGTTTCTCAGGCCAACAGCCAGCTCCCATCGCTCATACTCAATCAAAGTTCAGAGGAGACGCCATCAGCTGGTTACTGGGTTTACTCAACAACTGCATATGAGTTCTCAGTAAGCGGAATTTCTGAGCCTCTCGATCACGCCACCATACAGGCCGGATGGAACCAGATTGCGCTCCCCGATGGGCTATCACTTTCCGATATATCGACTTCAATCAGCACTCAAACCACTTATAATTGCAAACAGATCCTTTTCTATTCTGCTCAATATGGGTGGAGCGTTTATCATACCCAACATGACATTCATCCATCTGAACGGGACAGTGGCCTGCTAAGGGACCTTACCTCTGCAGCATGGGCCTATGTAGAATGACCACTCATAAACCCAACAAGCACTCTAACAGACTCTATATTATACTGATCCTAACTTGGTTTCAGATTCTACAACCCTTCTATACTGTGCAGGCAGAGACAGCTGGAACCATCATTGGCAGCTCTAATCTACCACTCGATATCAACCACCATTTTTCCACACAAGACAGTGAAAAAATCTCCATTCTTCTGGCTGATGAGACGCTTCTGCGTATTGATCAAAATAGCGACATTAGAGTACGCGATGTCGAGTCTACTACTTCAGCCAGAACTCTATTAGAACTTCGTTATGGAAAAATTTGGGTTCTTAATAAAAGAGGCAATGCCAATATTGTTATCAAAACTCCACAAGCAGTGATCGGGGTTCGCGGTACAGAGCTCAACATTAACCATTCTCTTGAGGATGGAACCGCGGTTACCGCACTGGAAGGCCGCTCCCAAATCGAGAATGAAAGAGGTCTATTATCCTTATCAGCCGGAGAGGTGGCCACAATCCAAAAAAATGGTATGCCCGTAAAAGTGTCCACTCTCTCACCTGAAGATGCTGTGCAGTGGACCATCCAAATACCCGCTTTAATCCCAAGAGAACTGACTGATTCTACCCTCACTAGTCACATAAGCCGGAGGGCGTGGGACTTACTACAAAAAAGTCAACTGTCTGAGAGTCTTGCCATAACTACTGCAGCCCTCATGGCTCATCCTAACGATGGTATGCTCCATCTGATCCACGCACTTTCATCATTTTTGAGCGGTGATAGCGATCAAGCACTACGCTCTTCAAACCGCGCCACCTCACTGCTGTCATCAACCTCTGAGAGTTGGATAGTCCATGCTTATATTCTACAGTCCCGCTTTCAACTACAACTCGCCGAAAATGCTGCGAAAACTGCACTCACCCTCTCTCCCGGTCATCCTGTTGCCAGCCAACAGCTGGCACGGTTGCAGTTCGGCAGTGGGCGCACCTATCAGGCTCAATCTACCTTAGATAAAATTAACCGCTCTACCCACCATAACAGCACACATCAGTCACAGATTAATACTCTGAAAGGTTTCATCGCCCTCACTTTACTCGATTTAAACGAGGCGCACCTCTATTTCGAAGAGGCCATTCTGCAAGATGGATCACAGGCGGAACCTCACCTTGGTCTCGGGCTGATTGCAGCTCAAAAAGGAGAGGAGTCCACTGCAAAAAAAGAGATCACAACCGCTATCTTACTTGAGCCTCGCAGAGCCTTGCTGCGGAGCTACTGGGCAAAAATCCTCTATCAACTCGGGCGTCATCAACAGGCTCTGGATGTACTCCAAATTGCCCAAAATATTGACCCTAGAGACCCTACCCCGCACCTCTACCAAGCACTGATTCTAGGTGATCTCAATCGTCCCGCTGAGGCAATTCAAGCACTACATACAGCGGTCACACTTAATGATCATAAAGCAGTTTACCGCTCTCGTCTTCTGTTAGATAAAGATCTGGCTGTCAAGAACGTCAATCTTGCTACACTATACAAGCAGTTAGGGCTAAATGGATGGGCACGTATCCGCGCTCTTGCAGCTACTGAAGAGGATGTAACCAATCCGTCTGCACACCTCTTTCTAGCCAATGCCTTGCATCAAGATGGAGTTCGCTCTTGGGCCAGAAACAGTGAGAATTTACTGGCAAGACTTATGCAGCCAGCCAACAACAACACTTTTAGTAGCTACAACAACTACACCACTTTTCTGGAGCAGCCAAATATAGAGAGCAGTCTGACTCTTACTAAAGGGGGTCAACAGAGCCATCAGGAGCGCCTAATTGTTAGTGGTTACCATCCTCAAGATCACTTCGCTTGGCAGGTTGGCCTTCTCAACCACTCAACCAATGGCTGGCGTGGTACTAATGGTGAGAGCCAGGAAGGGAGCACCGGCCTAATAAAATGGCAACCACAACCTTCTCTCAATGTAATGGGAGTCATCTCTCTAACCAATACAGAACAGCAGGGCAGTCTCTCCTCCCGTTACGAATATGACGCCGTTGACAAACCAAACGAACGTTTAACAACAGAGATTCGCCGGTTGGAGATTGGACTATACCAACAACAGTCCCCCGACACACATCTACTGCTTCATACTGCCTGTTTCAACAACCAGTTTGATGGCCTCAGCCAGATCGATAACACGATTAACTATCTTTTTCAGCAACAACAACCCTATTGCCAGCTACAGGGACGCTGGATACAAAACAGTAGATCTCAACAGTTCACTGTTGGAGCAGTCCACTTAAAAGGCAGTGATGATAACAACTGGAGCCTTGAGCCAGGTTTTCTCGCCAGTGGTCAACCACAAGTCGAACGTAATGCCACCTCTCTATTTCTTCACAACCGATGGATATTAAACAGCAAAGTCTCTATAGAGGGTGATCTGCGCCTTGAAAATATGAATAATAGCAATAGCGACCTTGCTGGTGCTGAGTGGGGAATTAACACCATCAACCCTGGTATCGGGCTCAGTTATCAGATAGACAACCAACAATCCGTGCATATTGCTGCATTCAAAAGCCTAACCCCTTTCCTTTCTGACAGACTAGACCCTGCTACTCTCGCAAGTATTCCGATCCATAGAAACAGCAGTCCGGGAACAATAACCAGAGAGCGGAGTCTCACATGGGATAGAGAGTGGCTCTGGGGATTTGCAACCACCAACCTCTTTCATGCAGAACAACATACTGAGCTACACTACTCAGAGGATACGACTCGTCCAGAACATCACAACTCTTATGATCAACAACTGAAAGGGATTCGCATAGAGGCTGGAAGGTTATTTGAGAATAATATGGGGTTAACTGCTAACTACCTCTATCAAAAGAGAAGGGACTCTTCTACCAGCAGCGAAACTGCTCAAAATGAGCATAGCTTAGAGCTGGAGTTGCGTTGGCGTACCCCTAACGGGTATTTTGGTGGAGTTAAAGAGCAGTACCGAAAACTCAATACCATTGCACAAGATAGCCTTAATGAAGAGCTCTTTGCTACCCATCTCGATCTCGGTTACGAATTCCGCAAGAAAAAAGGGGACATCACACTGGAGATCCGGAATCTCTTTGACAGCCATTTCAACTGGATCACAGATCGTTATAATTTTTCAGGAGAGAACCCCGAGCGGGCCGTTAGTTTAGTGCTAACACTCAACTATTAACCGGCCACCCTCAGGGCCACCCCTACTTCAATATGAAAATCTCACACTGACCAACGCCTGTATTTACACTATCTATTCAGGATAGGTCCCTACAAACAGTGTAGATTCGTCCGGTGTCAGAGTGGGGCCACCCAAAACAAAACCATTAGGGGCTCGCATGACCTCTACTGCAGCGTAGTGCTGTAGCTCGTTTTTACGTACAACGTAGAGTGTATTATTGGTTCTGTTTGTAAACCAAGCACTACCCTTCGAATCAACTAGTAGGTGATCTGGACTCACATCCACTTGCTGTTCTGCTCCCCCCCCCCAGATGTGCTGTAGGGTAAATTGATCAGAGGTTGCAACCGACGCTCCTTGCTCATGCAAAGAGAAGAGCGCTCCACCAAGGTTAGGGGTACGCCCTTGTGCTACGCTAGCATCTAGCATCACCCCCTGCTGGTCAAGCCGCAGCGGCACCTCTCCATTTCCTAAGAATGAGATCAGTAGACGCGGGGTAGATATTGAGCTCCCATCCTCAACTGAAACCGTATTAAACGGGTCCCAAGCCACTGCATGGGGGCGATTGAGCTCCATTATCCCCACTTTATTGGCAGCACGATCTGGGTTTAACAGTATCTCGTCCATTGTCATTGAGGCAAACCCATTCCAACTCTGCGCGAAGGCCTGCCCAGCCAATGTGGTTACCCCTTCTGCGGAGAGTGCTACTGAATTAGGGGCAACATCCCCAGCCACCCAACCTTCACCTAACTCAATCCACTCACCACCAACCCCATCACTCTCCAACGGCAACTCTCCAGCACGCTCACCACTGGCAATCGTGTAGCCATCTTCATGGCTTAACCCCTCCACTGATGCCACATAGAGAGCTCCTGAGCGAAGTAAATTTCTAACTGTGTCGAATTGCATTCCTGACACATACGCATTCTCGCTCACCCATTTGTAAATTCTACCTCCTGCTCTACCATCCACTAGATAGAGCACCAGAGGGGAGCCACTGACCAATTCACGTTGTTCATTGACAGCCAGAGAGACTCCACTCCACCCTCTCCCCATCGCTATCAGCTTTCTCTGTAGTGTACCCCCATCAGCCGCGCCTTCTCCCGGCATCAGCTCCATCAAGTAGCCTGACAGTAGAGAGGTTTGAGCTGCTGCCTCTTTCTCTGTAGCTAACAGACTCCCCCAGGGGGTCACTTCTACCTGTTCGAGCGCATCTAGCCCCGCTACCATCCCAACCGCTAGCTGTTGCTGCGCGTCGTCCATATCTATCTCTTCAACTGCTGCCCCATCTCCATACAAGGAGAGTCTGGTATCTGCTGTACCATCAAGACGCTGAGTGGTCGGGTCAGCAATTAGCTCCCAAAATCCGTCATCATTGCGCTTAAGTGAGAGCCAACTGCTGCCACTCTCCCGTTTTATTAAGGCAGAGTATGCAGAAACATCACCTCCCCCCCAGAGTTGAGAATTTGACACATCAAAATCTATTTCACCCCAATCAACCAGCCATTGCGCATAACTTTGATGCTGTGTTTGCGGTGCGACACCCTCTTTAGGGGATCCCATATAGTTACCCAGGCCAGTGTGCCCAATCCATAGCTCACCTTGTTGGCTGCTACCGTTGCCAGTAGGCGCTCCACCCACTACCAAATCATCCCATTCGCTACTCCAGCTCTTTCCAAAATAGGCCAGCGCAGAGTTTCCAAACCCGATGCGCTCGTCCTCGAGCGTATCACTTTCTGTATGCAGTCGATCCAGCCACTGCACAAGCGTACTCACCTCCAGCCCCCCCTGCAGTGCAAGCGCATCTCCCTCAGCCAAAACTTCTAATGAAGATGAGTCGATCCACTGCTGTAAAGTTATGGTTTGATCCTCTTCAGTCTGCACTGGTTTTACAGCATATAGGGAAGAGCGCTGCATAGTTGGTGCAAAACCAAACTCATTCACTGTCACCTCTACCTTGTCCACATTTTCTCTAGTTCCATCACTATTGTGGTCCAGTACTGTAAGTTGAAAACGCAGCGAGCCTAATTTATTGGGGGCAGTAAAGGAGGCCTTGGGTTGGTCACTCTGCAAAATTTCAACAGGCTCCCCAGAGGTCTGAGTCCATACATACTCATCAACATTGCCCCCGTTAAAGTGACTACCTGTACCATCGAGCGTCACCATCTGCCACCCTTGCACTGTTTGTGCTACACCAGCCTCTGCTATCAGTGCTGAGTTTATCTGCAAGCGTACCGTGACAACATCAGAGTGTTTGTACTCCTCGTCCCCCTCACTCCCAGTCACTGCCCAGTATTGAAACGTGTCTTCACCACTTTGATTAAGCTCTGAAGTATAGCTAAAGGCTCCAGCGCCCTCCCCATTCGGTACGAGGAAGTTAATTTTCCCTTTTTCAGGTTGTTTCAATAACTCAAAACGGTAATCCCCTAACTGCTCTTCCCCTCTGATAGTAATCTGCTCATAGAACGCCTCCCCCTCTGCAACCTCGAAATCAGGAGTTTTCAACTTCACCCAGAGACCGTCAGCCGATCGTAGTGGCAATGGAGATGAATTACTCATATTTTCAAAATCATGAATTTTCCATCCCTGCTCATTGTTATAACTGTAAATTTTCTCCAACTCTAAACGGCTAAAGTCACTTTCAACTCTATTACGCAGCTGCTCAGGAGTAGCTGAAAGGCCTGCACCAACCAAATTCCACCCCTCAGTCAGCGGACTATAGCTTATTGCAGACTCATCAGCTGGAGTCACAGGAAGACCAGCCACACTCTGTTCAAAGTAGACCCAGCCAGCCTGATTTTGATCAAATTCAATTACACTTTCAGGAATATGGCTAACCCACCCATCCGTAGTCATCCCTAGCAGCTGTTGGGTTCGATCATTATGAAAAAGCAGATCGCGATAACCTGCAGCCTGACCGGTAGCAATTAAGCTCCATCCTGACTTATAGTCCACCACATCCGCAGCAGCAATGGCTAACGTGTAGCCTCCCGCCATCAACAAGCCTGCAATATATCCTCCAATCTTAACCATAGACCTCATAATCCTCATAATTCTCTTCTGCCCCTTCAATTCGACATAACCATATTTTAAATGTATCAATAGATATTACCAAAACGCACCATACCAATCCTATTATTCGTATATATTAACCCAAACTGCTTCACCACTGCTCACCATTTGTGCAGCACCTACGCCATATAATGGGTTAAAGAGTGTCCATTGACCATTTTTATAAAGTAGTACTCGGTTCACTTGGTAACCGCTGTACTGCTCTATCTGATCAACAATTTCGAGAACTGTTCCTGCCTGAGTCCCCAAATAGGGGACCAGCAACCATCCAGCAGGCATGGTATGCCATGAGATGCTTGATATATCAGACTCTGTTCTCTGTCGAAACTGTAATGATTCATCAGCGCCTGATTCAATATATCCCGCTACCATTTCGCCATAAGAGTCACTCTTGTCATTCACTAATGTTGATAAAATATCTCCTCGCTCTCCTGCAAGTGGGGAGACACCAGTAAGGTTACGAAGAGCAACCATCTTCCCTGCTACATCCGGTTTTAGCTTGGAGCGCATCAAGGATCGATCCACTGCAACTAGGTTCCAGCCACCCTGTAGCTGTACTTGAGACGAAGGCTCAGGGGTTATGGTTTCTGATACACTACCCGTGGTAAACAGGGTTATCTGATCATCCTCTGCACAAAGTATCGGTATTGCATCCCCCACTTTCTGAGATACCGCACACTGCTCTCCCCCTGCGGCCTGCTCTACCTGCTCAATTTTACCTGTATTCAATAAAGTCCCATTTATCTGTAATGGCTCTCCCGCTTTAAGAGTATAAATTGCATACTCTTTGCTAAGGTGAATTTCATCCTCTACTGTTGCATTACGCGAACGCAGGTAATCTACTCTAAATTCTGCTCCGTCAGAAAAGTAGTCTTGAGGCTGGTAAAGTGCCGTCACAAACCCTTTGTACATCTCATTAAAATTTTCTCCATGCCCACTCAAAGCTGACTCTATCACCTGTTTCCAGCCATTTTTCTGTTCAATATTGAGAAGGATATCTTTCACTATATCTATTTGATAACGCTGAACCAGATAGAGGATAAAAATAGAGGCTCCGTATTCATGACTACCATTCCAGTGACTCAGTGAATATTCGTGATTACGATAAAAATCATTCACAAAGTGAATATAGTCGTCTATCTCTGGATAAATAATCTCCTCCATTGCTGTTGCCATCGCCTCTAAAACCCAGAGATCATCATCAACATAATCATCCACTGCTTTATAGCTGAACTGCACCGCATGAAAAATTTCGTGCGCCAATGTCAACTCCATCAGCCCTCCAGGCAGGGTATGGTTATCTCCAATCACCAAAAATGCAACATTTTCTACACTCTTATCACTATCCTCTGATTGATAATCAGTTGCATAACCGGCATAACCTGCCCCCAACGTAACCTTAACTGGATTCCCCGCACCGTTAAATCGATAGGCTTTCTTGTTGCCAATATAGATATCAAGATAGTAATCCTCACTGCCGCGTGGGGGATAGAACCCCATTGCTGCATATCGGTTAATTACAAAATCTGCACTCTCAGTAACTGCATCTACATACTCCATAAAATTAACATCTGAAGCATAGGATTTACCAATAATTACACGACAACATTCACTATAGCTATAGTGGTTCCAACCATCATCGGGGATAGGCAGTGCTGTCGGTCGTTTCAATAAATTTTGGTTGTTTTTTTTTGTTGGCGTCGATAGTGGTTTAAAAGCTTGGTTAGATATAGGTTTAACCTCTTGTTGCGCACCGCTCTCTACAGCCCTGTCTGTACGTTGGAAAGTGGCATCCACAATTGCATATGATTGTTCCGCGCTAGACAACAAAACAACCGCTATTACAGTAGGTATAATCCGCCTTTGAAGCAGAGCCATTACCTGTAATACTCTAGCGCTTAGGCTATATCTCATTGATTCTTTTCCTGTCCACCGACCATATTACTTTTAGCTCGATAGAGCTGTCGGAACAGGTGCTGCGGCTGCTCAAAACCAAACCCTCCTTGATCCGATGGTAGCCCTGTAATGGTTTCAATTAACTTGGCCCCTATCGGTATCGTCTCCATGCGCACAACTGCATGATTTTTTACTTGGATAAAATAGAGTGGTTGCACATCTATTTTATCCGCTGCCGTCTCTATCAGGTCAAAACGTCCACTGTCAATTCCAGCCAGCCCAGCCCCTTGCAACCTCACTCGTAACCCGGTTCCATCCTCTCCATTGTCACGCACATAGATAATATAGGTTCCATCCTCTACTCTTCCCTGGTCGGTTGCCCAGATGTGGTGTTCGGGTGTTACAGACTCTCCCTCTGACAGGAGAGAGGGATCCTTGGTCTCATCGAGATCCATCACCTGGATTCCGTTATAGCGCAAATTATGCGGATAAACTGATTCACTTTTTGCAACAGGACGAATGAATGCCTGCAGCGTATAGATCGTTGGTGGATTAGCAAATATGAAGTTTCCAACACATCGACTGCTCACTGAGGAGCCAACCGCTGGTAACTGATCAATCTCAATATACTCCCGTGCTCCATCACTCTCCCGGACTAACTCCATCACCATATAATCCCCCACATACTCTGCATCAACCTCCAGAGAAAATGTCCCTACACAGACAGCATCCTGAGAATCGGAAACAGCTGCGCTCAACTCCACCTTTTGGGTCAAATTGCGATTACGATAACCATCCACATAGAGGTTGATCTTATACCCATCCACTCCACTCCTCAAACTAAAACCTGCCCCCCCTCTTGCGCCAGATCTAAGCGTAGCATCTTGCTATTTTTGGTTACATAATCACTATTACCACTCACTTTATCAACTTTAATAACCGGGTTACCTCCTGCATCGAGCAGTGTTGCTTGCAGCACTCAGCCCCGTAAATTGAGCAACTGTCTCTGTTTTATCAACAGCATTTGCAAAAAGGTTCCACCCTTTATATAGTGTAGCCGCACTGCTTGTAGAGGTCACTACAGCCGTTATCCGTAGTGTCAGCATACAGCTGACCTTTAGCATATTCACCATTATTATTACGCAATTTTAATTTCCAAAAAAAAGCCCCCACGGTTAAGAAGGGGCTTTTTTGTTTTACAACAACGCTATAGCCTAGTGGCGACGTTTAACGCGTACTTGTTGTCCTCCTGGCAGAGTACGGCTCATATATTTACCATTACCATTCTTATACCCAGAGATATCATCTGGTCTTGTAGCAGAATTTGATAGCGCCCCTTGAACCCAATCAGGGAAGGGTTGTCCTGGCTCTATTGCCTCTACGTTAACAATCTTATGCTGATCGACCTGAATCACAAATGCTGGAACTGGGTTGTTCTTATCAATCCAAGCTGAGTTGGTATCTGGCAACACCGCAGCTTTGGTATTGAACGGTCCCACAACAACATCCTCAATACCTGGGCCTGCAAGGCGAATCGTGACCCCCTCACCATCCTTATTTGTTGGGTAATGAGCAGGTGCATCACTGATCCCAAAATAGTGAATATCCTGTAGATAGACGAGATAGGTTCCATCATCTACAACCTCACGATCATTCGCCGTGGTAAAGGTACCCCAGTTCTGAGATTCAGCAATAAAGTCCCCAGTCATGTAGTTCCATTCCCAGTCTGGCATGGTGGCCGGTTGGGTACCATCACGACGGGTGTCGAGCTGACCATACATCCAAGAGTCATTCTCCTGCACAGTTGAGGTGCCGAGGTCGCGATTGTCCCAGTTGATCCAAGATGGCTTACCAGGGTTAAAATCGGATGCCTCTGTATCTGCATCTGCCTCCCAATCCTTGTAGTAGTAGGTGTTGATATCCAGATCCTCACCCTTATCCCAAGAGAGAGTCAAAGTCATGGCACCAGATAGATCACCTTCAGGTACATCAACTTCACCGATTGTATCCATCAGTTCTGCATCAACCAAACTTAAGCGGTAGGAGAATCGATTGATACCTTCATGAAGATCCAGCGTAGCACCAAATGGGAACTCAAATGTGTGTGCAAACTCATCGTAGCTGTCATGATCATCCTCCACCTCTGTGCCTAAAACTTCTGGCAAAGAGATCTGCATTGGGGTGTGGCCCTCGTTGATCGCTTGCAGCATCGCCTTTAGCTTAAGGTTTGAGATACCGCCCAAGACTGTTGCCTGATACTTCGGTATTGAAAGAACCAGAGTACCCTTCACCTGTGCACGATTGGTCAGCTCACCTTCAACAATTGTGTTTTCTGCATCCGTTTCTCCTTTATCCGCCCCAGTATAGGACTTGATTCTAGCAACAGATAGATCGCTCATCGTAACCCAGTTAGACTCGATTTGGGTCTCAACCATTGCAATCGTCTCAGTTTGCGCTGTTGGAGAATCACCCGTATCTGCAGAGAGCTTGACATGTTGATTGACGGGTACGAAGCCCTCAACGAAAAACTCTAGTCCGTAGATTCCAACATCGAGGCTATCATAAGCAAGCAGGTCTGCCAGATTACTACCATCCGTAACAAAGGTGCGGTTGGAGATGATAGAACCTTCTAGGTTACGCAAGATCGCGTAACCCTTGGCACCATATGAACTACTCAGACCCGTTACTGAAACCTCTAAATCACGCAGGTCGATATAAGGATTCTCAATGTACATGGTTGGGCTCTGTGCATATCCACCCAAGTTTACTGCATCCATATAGACTCGGTTAGTACGGTCACGCAGACGGATTGTGTGCTTGAAGAACCACATCAAGTTATCATCAACCGTACTGTCATAGAGACGACGTGCTGGTTTAGTGCGACTCACTTCTACAGGATAGTAGAAGTCATTAATGTAGAGCCCTATTGGATAGACCTGATTTGACAGTCCTGCATTCTCACCCGTACCATAGGTTTTGCCGTCATAATTACCGACACGTCCTGCAACGGTCAAGTTGCCATATTCATCCACCGAGGTGCTATCGATGACTACTGTTGGATTGCCAAGAGCAACCTTTGCTGTCCCCTCCAACTGGATTGTACCCGCATCGGTCTTAACGCCCGGCTGTATCGCAAAAGAGACCGGAGTTGAGACATAGTGCTCGGTTTTATTGGCAAAAGTAGAGCTGAGTGTAACCAACTCATTAGCCTCCAGACCATGGAATGAGAAGTAGGCAACCTTCTTCTCGCCACCACTACCGTCTGGAATCGTCTTTGACTCTGCAAAGACAGAGAGCTGATCGCCATTCTGACGAATCATGGTGATAGTTGCTCCAGGCACCATCACATGAGCCGTCTCAGAGTCAGCATCATGATCATACTCTGCATAACCAAAGATCATGCCTTTACCAGGAACAAACTGGCGAACCACAGCACTGGTATCCTCACTACCTACACCATTGGTTGCAACAATCTTGATATTGTTGCTTCCTTCAATCAGGTCTATGGTGGCACGGAAGGTCGACTTGTCATCGCTAAGCTGAACCGGAATATGACGTCCATTTACATCGATATAGACCGCATCTCGAATTCGACAAGCGACTGGCGTGGAGACAGGACAGGCCTCTGTACCTGTACTGATACTCTCTCCCCGTGCTGTAGTAACAGTATTAGTATCACTATGCCAACCATAGGGGACACGGTCCATCTCCTCATCACTGTGTTTGAAGTACTCTTCGACCTTGCCTTCAACAACAACCGTCCCATCTGGATTGGGGTCCGTAACATCTGCGGTGATAATGGGCAGCGCAGGTGACTCCCAGTAGATCGCCGTTAGATTAACGCTCTCTGCTTGTGGTCCGGCAGTTTGAGGGTCATTGCTACTGGTCATGTATTCGACCAGATCAACATTGTCTGTATAGGCTGCATAATTCTGGCCCGATGCAGGAACAACGGTCATCTGGTAGGAGCCTACCAACAGATCACTAAACGTTACCGTTGATGTACCACTGCTATCCGTAACTTTTGACTCTTTGGTAATGCCCATCCCGTCAAGGCGCACGGTAGCACCTAACGCTGGAGTAGGCTGAGACACAGCAGTTACGGTCACGGTGAGGTCTCTGCGTGGAATAGGTGCCAGCGAGATTGTAGTACCCTCTTCAGCCACATCCTCAAGCACAGAGGTGGTTGCTATGTCTCGAGAGAACTTACCTACAGGCTGCAGGGGAGATCCGTAGTAGAGTGACTTATCGGCCCCGACACGCACCAATGAGGTGCTGAGGTCCGTACTATTAAATGCACCCAGATCCATGTCAATCATGGTGAAGTTGTAGTAACCATCCGGATTAGTCGCCGTTGTTCTCTCAGGAGCCCAAGAGGAGCGCCCCTCTGCAGGGACAGCCTTTTCAACCGGAATGGAGAGTACACTGAAACGGTCTTCGGAGAAACGGGCTGCAAGATTTGCTTCGAAACTCTTCGTTTCATCCGGTGCCGCTGCATTAGTACTTGTACTAAAGATATTCGCTCTGACAGAGATCGAGAAGCCGCCCTTCTCCTGGTCGATAAACCGATAACCGTTATTGTTTGCATCCTTAAATTCAGGTATCACATCCAAGAAAGCGGTAAAGATCTCATGGCTGGAAAGTTTACCTACAATATCACTCCAGAGTACTTTTGACCGGCTCCAGTGCTTTCCTGGAGGGTTCGCTGTAAAATCAGCTTTGGGAGCTGGCGTCAAAAGAATAGGGTAGTCATAATCAACGTATTTTACCGCATCATCGTTCGTAAATGATGTCACTTTTTTCCAACTGTAGATACCACTACTATTAACCAGCTCATATTTAATCGTAGAGTCACTTGGATGCACCCATGTAACCGCTGCATCCCAAGCCACGTACGGCATAGGGGTATCAACTGTTGTACCTGAAGCAGATGATTTCCTTGCCTGTACAACAAACTCACCCTTTTGGGGAGAACCCTTGATTGCATAATTTCCATCTGATGAGGTCAACACTGAAACATCAAAAAGCTCAGGGTTGATGAAGACACTGATCTCCATTCCATCAGCCGTCTGTTCAGTGAAATCGACATTCCCATCCATATCGATATCATAGGTAGTGGTAACACGTAGGTCATAATTACCCGTCAGGAAGTAGTCCGCATCAGCCTTCTCCTTCTGATCAGGGTCGAGATCTGTAATTTTATTCAAAATCTCATTAAAGCTGAGCGCACTACCACCCTCTGCACCTGTATTATCTTTCAGTGTATACCAATAATCGCTATTAGCATCTACATCTTCAACTAGGATTCTTGAGAAACGGTCTGCCTTTGATGCGGTTGCACCACTGAGAATTCTCGCAGCAGTATCGGAGGCCTTGGCCGGACGGATCTCCCACTTAAAGTTTGCTTGGGGATCGTTATAGACTACAAACTCCTGATCCTTGATCTCCATCTTGTACAGTGCCGCAGGGGCGACCAGCTTCACATCTGCCGCCTCAATAGGTGAACCTGTGCTGTTATCATCAACACGGCCACGCACGATCGCGGCCTTGCCTACCTCTTCCACCTCAATCTCATAAACCGCATCATCCGTAATCATTCCGGTATCGAGGGTTTTGATATTTCGATAGTGGTCCGTACGCAGTGCCTCAAACATTACCGTAGGATTTGAGATGGATGCAATCACATCTTTAAATACTGTCTCACCCTTTTCATCCGTAAGTTGATACTTTGATCCATTCATCGTAACCAAAGAGGAGGGCAACGGCTCACTCGTCTCTTGATCTGTTACCTTAATGGTGATGTCTGCCTTGGCAGGAGTGAGTCGAGTGACTACGTAGACTAGATCATAGAATCCACCCGCAGTATCTTCATTGTTGGTGCTGTCTTTATCTAATAAAACACGCCCTTTATTCTCTAGTGGACGCATCAAAAATTGGTCTTCTGGCAATGCTTTACCTACAGTTGATAGCGCATCTCCCGATAAAGCTACAGCTTGACTAGCAATTGTTGTAGTCTCTTTATCCTCTGGTAGAATAATATGTGGCGGCTTGACAAACTGCACCCCTTTCGAGACCCGCTTCCACGTCATTTTGGTGCCGTCCCATGCTTTAGCATAGGCATCTAGTGTAACCCGATAATCCACATTCAGGTTACCACCATAGGCAGCCATTTCACTCATCAAGTTCCAGACACTGTTATTTCCCATCAATTCACCCTGATAAGGAACAATATCTGCGTAGTTGCCCAGTATATCCTCATGACGATCTTTGGGGTCTAAGGGTTCAAAGGTATTATTATCGTCAACAGTGATTAGGGTTCCACCAACCACTTCCCAGCTCCACTTATCCCCAATTACATCTAATAGCTTCTCATTGTTACTAAACAACGTAGGGTATCTAGACGCATAGTAAGACTGACCATACTCGCTATCACCCTCATAATTCTTTTTGATTTCAGCTTCCAAGGCCGCTTTGTCATCACTGCCTGTAAAGATATGGTCCTCTGCGCGGATTGCATCTACACCAATGGCAATTGATTTTTTTAGTACGCTACCGTCCCATCCTGCATCCTGGTATAGCGCAGCTCCTTTATCATGTTTTTTAGAACTAGGGAAGGAGAGTGCCTTGGCTGCATCTAATCTTCTTGCTAGAGACGCTGTCGCATTACTATCGTCAGCAAATTTCTCATCCGTTGAGATTGAGTCAACCGTCTCTGGCTTCGGATGCATAATAAAGTAGAGCTCTTTACTTCCTGCCGCATAACTCTTCTCTACAGGTAGGTACCCCTCTTTTGTTAAGTGGATATTTGCGCCTGCAGAGAGCCCCTGAAGCTCTACACCCGATACAGGGTCGCGTAGCAGATCTTCATCAACAGTATTGCCGCTGGCATCTGTTACCTTGACGTTGACATCCTGCAAAAGTGATGGCGAACCTTTCCCTTGAGGTAAGCCATAAACTTTGACAATAGGTGAGGTGTAGTCTACTTGACCGCTGATCTCCGCCTTGGAGCCATCCGCAGCACTTGTACCAACATATTTCCCAAAACGGTCAAAAATTGCGATCTCATACTTTTTACTCTCTGACTGCGCAACATTGACCGTTTTGCTATATTTAGTATCAGTTTTTGTGTCAGTGAACTCAATGGTCAGGTCTGTGCGATCTTTTGTAAAATCACTATCGGTCAGGATTTGCGCATAAAACTCGGTTCCCATTGCAATCTGGGTATTGAGAACCGCTTCTGTTACCCCTGCAATTGATGCAGTCTGCGTAGTCGCATTGCCATCGCTATCAACTGTCTTGAAGTTGGCCACATTGGAGACTCGCACCCATGCACCATTGCCGATCAGGGCTGTAGTATCCTTTTTATATTCTTTAAGCAGGTCCACACTATTCCAGCTCCCACCATCAAACAAAATCACTTCACGAATTAGCTTGCTGTTGGTCAGCGGGCGCATATGATCACGAAGATCTGCCACTGTCTCAATCGTACCCACACCCACCATATTCCAACCACCTATCAGATCGCTGCCGCCATCAAATGGTTGATCCAGTCCACTTAGATTGATTGTTATCTCTGCGCCGACCTCAATCCAAACACCTTGATTGGGGTCCAGTTGACTATTGGCATCTGAGGTCAGTTCCTTACTAGCACTCCATAAACTCCAACCATTTTCATCATAAATATAAGCCTTTGCTGTAGAATCACTTGCAAGCAGATCCTTCAACTGGTACTTTGTAGTGTCACTTTTCAATGCATTGGCAGAGACAAAGTTCCACCCTTTTTTCAGTTTGACATCACCATCTGCAGCAATCGCAGCGTCCATTGCTCCTAACGCAAGTGCAGAGGTAAGCGCTGCAGCAATTTTAGATTCGACTTTATTCATAACTTTATAATTCCTTATATTTTCTGTATACAGGCGCACAACTACAAGAGCAGAGAATCCACTTTGATCGTAACCGTTCACTCCCCCCAATCGACTAAAAAGCATTTGCCGCGGAATTACGCGGATAACACGGAAAAGTGGATTGCTAAAAGTTGTTTTCCGCGTATTTCAGCGTGATTCCGTGGCCAAATACGCTTTTAACTTTAAGGGGTATGAACAGATACCTTTGATCTGCTCAACTCTTGTGTGATACCGATTAGGTGCTGGATGTAACTTAAACTGCTGTTAACTACCTGGGCATGCCGCTGCAGTTAGAGCCGCATCTGCTGTAGAAAGTGCAAGCCCTAAACTCTCGATTTTAGCGCATTTCTGAGTATACTCTTTGGCAGTACTATCCCAGCTGCTTACTGTCATATATAGTTTTTTACCGCTATACGCAGAATCGGCAACAACGGCTGTCTCCACAGTACCCGACCCATCTGTATCAAGATAGGCAACAGCAGGGAAAGCAGGCACTTTGATATCATTTGGAATCGCACCAGTACCCAGTGGGTCATTAGACATTGCCTCATCCTGCAGCGAATCAACATATACCTCTACAATCTTACCTGTCGGCGCTCCTTGGACGTTGATTTTACCATGAGCCGACCCTGCGTCTTCTGCCGATGCCATTCCACTGTATGCAGCAGGAGCTTTTTCCACATACATCCAGTACCCAGCATTACTGCTATACGCTTTCAGATTTGAACCAAATTTCCCCGTCTGTTTCTTCCACCCATATGAGCTTGATGCTTCGTCCCACTCTTGCCCCCATACTATTGATATTTTTCTCCCCTCTTCCACAGCGTTTGTAAGAAATGTCGCGGGATCGTCTCCAACTTTACCTACAAAATTCCACCCTTGCTTCAGATTTAAGACTGATACACCATCACCCTTTTCTCCTGCCAAGGTAGTCGCTTTGTCAGCATCAGCTTTAACCCAATAAGCAGCTCCAGACTGTAATTGTTTCAAATTTGACCCAAATTTACCTGTCTGTTTTTTCCATCCATAACTACCTGCAGTTGCATCCCACTCTTGCCCCCACACAATTGATATACCATTATCCTCAACATAACTTTTCAATTCAGACTCCTCCACAAGAAGGTCTGAAGAGATTAAGTTCCAACCAGCTTTCAATGAAACTGCTTGCTGATCAGCAAAAACTGACAATGACGTCGCCTGTAGCATCGTCGCAATGAAACCACACAATACAATTTTACTCTTTGTCATCATTATTAACCTCAAATTACATATGTTATTAAGTTGCTGCCGGAGAAGGGGGGGGAATTTAACCACATCTTCTGCAGCAGCAACTTATACCTACAGCTCTATGATTTGCATGCTCCATCTGCGGTAACTGCTGTCTCATAAGTCGCTGCATCAGTACCCAAAGTAACCGTAGATGACTTACATACTTCACCCACAGTCACCTCAACTCTTACTTCAGTACCATTGTACAGCTCATCCACATCCACATTCAGCATTTCATCATCTGTGCTACCATTTTTAACAAAAATAGATTTCGGGCTGCCTGGCTGCGCAGGAGGAGTTCCAGCAGATCCCAGTGCGTAGACAGCATAGCTGACCACATTACCACCTTTAGCAGCCTCAGTGTAAGTATCACTACCACTTACACCCGTACCAGATGTTAATAATGTACCACCTAATGTATCACCACCTGATGTATCACCACCTGATGTATCACCACCTGACTCAGACAGTACGATACCTGTAACACCCTTCACAACAAAGGAGTTAACACTCTTAGCCTCTGATCCATCAGTCAACTCCATCACTACACCATTAATCTTGATGCTGACATCAAACTTATCTGATGAACTAATCGTAAAGTCTTTAGTCTCTGCTTCAATTTTATCAATAAACTGACCTAACTCAATAGAGAGCGCATGACTAGAAACGGTAAGAAGGTTAGCTGCCGCATTATCAACCTCGGCTGTTTTTTCTACACCACCAGCAGTATAGCTCACACCCACTGCCCCAGATGATGCCTCTGCACCCGATAATAGGCCCGATGTAGCATCACCTGTTAGCACGCCATTGACTCCGGCGGCTTTAATGGTACGTGTTCCATCTGTAATTGAAACATCTACACTAATTTCTTGGCTTCCTTTCACCAGCACCGGCAGAGTCAGAGTTACATCGCTACCAACCGAACCACTCCCCTTTATCTCCATCGCACCATCAGCGACATCGGCCAATGCTGCTGTATATGAGGCGCTACCGAGAGAAATTGTAGAAGACGTTTCAAGCTGCACACTTTTTACAGTCACTGGGGCTTTTGCAGAACTCACATCCGACTCAGTTTGACCTTCGGCCGCAGTCATCCTAGTTGTGATAGCAGTAAGTGCTGTGGTATCAGCAATATTCAACGCAGCCAGTATCTTCGCAGCCAAGGCTTTATCAGCTTCAGTCGCACTGCTTCCAGCCAATGCTACAATCTTCGCCAATACTTTTGATACTTCGGCACGTGCCGCCAAGATTTTATCAGCGGCCAAGGCAGCAACCAGCTCATCCTTACCATCAGCAGCCTCTGCAACCGCATCATCTCCCATTGTCAGCTGAGCATTTGCTGCTACATATCCATCACCGTATGTACCGTCAGCCATATCGTATGCCAACAATTTCAAGAAACGCGCGAACCCAGTTTTTTCCGTCTTTGAAGCAATTGCGAGCTGTGAAATAGTCTCCATTACCGTAAATGCATCGGTTGTACCTGCAATCTGCAGCGCAATCTGATCAACAAGACTTTTCGCCTTATTCAAGTTAGCCTCAGTCAATTCACCCGCACCCAAAGCCATCTCATAGACCAAGGTAGTCAATGCTGTAACGTCAGAGGCGTTAACGCTCTCTCCCTTGGTGGCCACACCTGAGTATATTGAAGTCAACACACCATCCTGTGCAGCACCTCCAACAGAAAGAGTCGCACCAGTTATGTCTGCGGAAATTTTATACAACCCACCAACTTTGGTTGCCGTCATGGTCGCGCCACTAACATTAGACTCGACAACTGTACCATTAAACGTAGGTCCATCTGTCGCTGTCACACTATACGTTCCATCAGCTCCTGAAAGGTTTGCGGAAGTTCCACTTCCGCCACCACAACCAACTACTGCTGCTCCAACCGCAACTGCAATCGCAGTCATTTTAAAAAAACTTTTCGTACTCATCATTGCCTTTTCGCTCACGTTATTTCTCCGATTTACTAATAATATTTTTCTACTACAGCTTACACCTCAGACGCATCAGCAACTCTATAACAATAGAGCTTTTACGACTAAGAATACTAGCACTACAACTCTCATCATGCACACCACTTTTTCTTACGCCTCCATAAGCGCACTTAATAAGCGCAAATGTTACAATTATGAAACATTTCTCTTAATTCTTGATTCTATCTCTTTACCAGCCTTATCCATGCCGCACCGCTCACTTCCTCAAGATGCTGATTTTGCACGACATCTCTCTTTCCTCCAGCCCAACCACTCTTTGAATTATACTGGTAATACTCTACGATTCCAAACCCCAATTCTTCAATTTTTTCCTCAACCCCTTTTAATCCACCTAGTTCTGGTATAGGGATAAGCCCCCACCCCTCCTCAATTTTTTCGACTGTTGTCAATGAACTCATGTTTTCCTGCGTTGGACGAACGATTCTGTCATTGGCCCCAACCTTTATCCATGCACCCTTCATCTGTTTGTTAGATGAGTCTATTACTGTAACTCCTTGTGCATCTCCTGTCATCTGATCTGAACAAGGCGCATACTGGGACCACTCATGCTTACCCGAGCTTACGCCTTGACCATAAACAATAATTCTACCTGCATTTTCTTTTGGGGTAACCATATTTTTCATGGTCTTAATGGCTATCTCCCGATCATTATCTCCATAATCTCCTATCAGAAGTGGCAATGCAACCATATTCCAGCCAGGTGAGAGGTGCGCCTCTGTCAAGGGCTCTGTTGGGATCAGTTTTTGCTGCGGGGTACGCATAGTCAATTTTTTTTGTAGCGTTCGACTCATGATTTCACTGTTGTATTCAAGCTCTATCTGTTCGTTGCTCTCGACCATACCATCCTTGTCGACCAGCCAGTTGGTGGTATTTAGCTGAACATGTATCGGCTTACCATTCAGTACCCCATCAATCTCGATCGATCTAGCAGCCTTCAAGGCACAAAGCTCAGCATCCCCCTGTTGCAACGGTATGGTTCGCCCTTCTCTACCTTGGTAGTTGTAGCTTGCTTTGTAGATCCACCGCCCCTCTTCCGGGGTCATCGATGCGGTTAGGTAGCTATCATCTACTTTTGCATTTGTCTGTGAAGTTTTCCCTAAAAAACCATCGGTCTTAATGGGGTCAAAAGCTATTTTGTAACGTATATGACCACGACTACTGGCTTCTGCTTGTGTATCATTTTCAGATTCGATCATGACTTTTACTGGTGGCACGAACTTCAACCCTAGTGTAGCCGTCCCCTTGCTCTGGCTTTTTATACCCGGATAGCTCATTTCATGAAGGTAGAGCCCATCGGACTGATAACTCCAGTATATTTTTGCTTGGTCTTGTTCCCCCCCAGCAATCTCTTGCACCCATTCAGCATTAGACTCAACTTGCTCTAGTACTGACTCTCCTGAACGCTTATCCCTAGTTTTTTCTGTAACAGTGGCACTTTCAGGAGTCTCTATATAGGTTGATACAGCTTGAGGATTATGTGGAAAATATCGACCGACAACGATCTCTTCTGAACAGGCCTGCTGGTAGCTCATACCTAGTGTAGCCGCCACAAAAAAATATAGTTTTATTGATGCCGATAAAGGCCTTACACCGTTATGGTGGCACCATTTTTCTGTTTTTATCATTTTTTCACAGATTTTTCTTTTGTTCATTAGAAGTAGTAGCTATATCCAGCACTTACGAAACCATACCTCTCATCAAATCGGTGAGCTGTATAGGGTGTATAGGAAAATGGTATCTCCCCAAGAAATTGATTTGTCATGGCATAGCCCCTGATAAATAGCGCACCATGTTTACCCACTCTGCGAGTTATATCTGCAATAAACACGTTGTTTATTTTTTCTGCTGAAGCACCGAAATTACGCACAACCTCTTCATAATCGCTGCGGTCTACGTAGAGCAGTTTATAGCCTCCACGTACTCTCCAGCCTTGGTTATACCAGGTGAGACCGCCGCCAATCTGATAAAAGTCTCCATCGTGCGCTATACCAAGTCCTGAGTCAAGGCCATAGCTATTCTCCAGCAGGTCGATCCCTTGTATGCTGATTTTATCACTATCTGGATCGGCACTGAGTGCTATCTCTAGTTGATTGAACTGTTTTCCTTTTATTGCCTCGGCCATATTCAACTGAATCTCTTTTTCAAGCCCGATTGGATCTCTTATATTGATCGTGCATTGACCATCAGCACACTCTTTTACCGTAATTGTGGTGTCACTGCCAATTTCAGTTAGCCCCGTAGTGGACTGAAGCAGTGTATTGATAGTCTCCGCTACCATTGGGTGGTCTCGATTATCCAGTATTTTCTGCATATCAGAGGCACTGTTGATATCAACCACACTGGCGACTGCACCACTCGCCGTTAACTTGTCAAAGCTGGTGCTTATCTGACCTCCACCAACAAACAGTGTGAGTTCAGTAGATTGGGCCACCCCCCAAGTTCCAATCAAGTCTAGCTGCCACTGCCTGTCCTGCGGACTATGGATGTCGATATTATCTACTTTACGTCCAAACAGGGTTGTGGCTGATTTTTTACTGAGTAGTTCTGCCTGATTCCCCCATACTCCTACACGCAGAGCGAGTTCTGGAATAACTAATCCAACGCTCTCATTAAGCAGGTATTGAGTAGAAAGATGCCAGCTTTGGAGATTAAATGCCTCAGTACGATAATCAAGGGTCCTGTCCCACCAAGACCCTTCCAGCCAGAGCTGTTCTGTAATTGCAACCCCCCCCTGCAGGTGACCTCCACTGTAGTCTCCCACTGAAGTACCCGCAAAATCCTCATGACCTCCGCGCATATCAAACAGATCTAGGGTATCATTCATATTATCTATACTAATTTCAAGCTCCCCATGCCAAGGCTCTGTGGTATGGCGACTGCTCATTAGCGGGTCCAGCGGTGCAGCATGCAGTGGAGTTGCATTCAACAACAGATGCATTGCTGCTAGAGCAAGAAAATTCTTCACTTGGCGGAAAACCTTCAACAAAATATACTCACTGTATTGTCGCCTATTTTGTATCACATACTACCTATTGCTATCAGGTTAGCTGTAGCCATCGCAATTTTTGCTGCAATATCTGCAATATTGGTAAACAGTGTCAAGGGCTCCATACGATCAGCATCCAGTGGAACTACAATAGTATCGCCTGCCTGAACAGTACTCCCGCTAACTGTACGAAACCATACTCCTTGAGCGCCAGGTTCAACCTGCCCATTAGCATGCACAATATAGTAGTGCTCTTTATCTGCATTTTGTGTAAAACCACCACTAAGCTTTACATATTCTTCTGCACTCATATTCGGTTGGAACATGTGCGAACTTGGATAAAAGAGTTCACCAACTGTTGTTACAGAAACAGGATTCTGTGGTATTACCAGCTTATCACCACTTTTCACCTCTAGTCCATGGACGTCATTATCGCTAGAGTCTGTTTTTACTATCAAGGGTAAATTTATCGATAATCGCCCCAATGGCTCAACATCTCTCATTTTTTCAAGCAGTTGGGCTACATAATCGACAGAACTTCGCTTTGTCGGGTCTGAGTTCAATTTTTCGATGGTTAAAGATGCCATTTCTCTCTCTAGCCGACTAATCATTGCCTCATTTTCATTATGCTCTTTTTCGCGCAGAGCTTGGCGTGAAAAAAGCGCTCCTTCAGGGAAAGCGTACTCAGTTAGTCCTCCTGCACGCTTCAAAATCTGGGCAAGCGTCTCTCCTTGTGTAATTGGATACTCCCCAGGAAAGCGTACCTCGCCTTCAAGTGTAATCGTCTGTTTCTCATTCCACTGCGGTAGCCTACGCACATTAACATGGTCATGCGGCAACAGATCAAAATCATCTTTTAGTTCTTGTTCAATTCCTTGTAGACTAAACAGGCGATAACTGGTTGATCGATAGCGGTCTGAATTAATTTTTCGCCTTGTCAGCTCCGCCTCTAAAGTATATGCCGACTCCTCTAGCCCACCAGCAGCTTGAATGAGATCGGATACATTCATTGAACTTTCCAAAGGATAACGCCCTGGAAAACGAACTTTTCCTCCAACACTGATAACTTGTGCAGGCGTAGTATTATTGGCTTGTAACTCCAAGTCTTCAACTAGTTGCTCGATCAATTCTTGACGCTGAAGTGTAGCCACTTTTTTCATTTGAATTACATCTTCAGAAAGCTGCCCAGTGCTAAACCCTTCTGCTTCTGCTTCTGCTTCTGCTTCTGCTTCTGCTTTATTAGGCAGAATAATCACCCGATCTCTTGGTTGTAAAACAAAGTTCTTAGCTAAATCATCACTGCTATTCATCACATCTCTCAGTGAGAAACTGTGAATTGATATTTCTCCAGAGTTATTTTGCTCTCTTCTAACCAAGGCATACTCCAAGTCAGTATGTGGCAGCACGTCAAGAGCGGCCTCAATCAATCGACTTACTCTCATCCCTTTCTGGTAGGGATATTTACCCGCCTGCTTAATATTTCCCTCGATTGAAATGACCGGTTCAGGCTTCCCAAACCTGCCATACCTTTCTAGCTCTACAATCAGCGGATCTAGGACTTTACGCCGATCCTCCCCTAAGGAGAGCACAACTACCTCATCTCGTGCCATTAATTTTATATTCTGATTAGAGCCTCTATCCTCTAATACCTCATCATATCTAGACACTAGAATCTCTAGCGTTCTATCTTTACCGCTCTCTCTCTTTATTACCACATATCTCATATCTGCTTCTGATAGTAGTGTTCTTTCATCAGGAATTAGGTCTGTTAACCGCATTCCTTGATACCACTGGGAAACGCCCGGGCGCTGAACATGGCCAGAAAGCTTAACAACGGAGTCCATTCTTTCTAGAACAGAATATACACGCAGAGTATCACCTCTCTGTATTGTGTTATTCAAATTTTCCGTATTAGCTAAATCTAAATCTATCAGTATACGCTTACCTGAAGCATCGATTCTATCAAGCTGGGAGGTACTTAAGTCAGCCGTTGGAAGCAATCCACCTGTAATATGAATAAGCTGTCGAACCGTTTTCTCACCTTTTAATTCATACAGTCCAGGCCTACGAACCTCACCTCCAACTCCTACAATATCCCCAACAGGCGGTACAAAAAGAACATCCCCTGGTTGGATACGGGCATCTTTGCTAGTATCTCCCCGCAGCAATAAATCATACAGATCCAGCGTTGTAATCAACTCACCTCTACGTTTTAACTGAATATTCCTGAGCGAACCGATTTTATCAATTCCTCCGCTAGCAAATAGCGCATTGGTCATGGTTGAGAGAGCGCCAACTGTATATGAACCAGGATTTAACACATCGCCAAGAATAAATACACGGATAGAACGTAGAGCTCCCATTGTAATGCTGGCTCGAACACCAATCATCTGTTTAGAGATGCGCTGATTAAGATTATCTTTTAACTCTTTAAAATGCATTCCAGCTACTTGAATTGGACCAATTCCAGGAAAACTCAGCGCCCCATTTCGGTTTACCTGCAAATGATGTTCAATATTCTCTTTACCAAAAAGTAAGATTTGTATGACATCTCCAGGTCCTACTACATAATCAGAAGGTATCGGTATACCAGATACTGGAGCGAATGCTGCAATAGATTGGTCATGAAAGAGGTCATAGCCAAACTGTTTTAGCTCCTCCTCAATTTTCTTATCCGTTTTCTGCTCCTCTAGCCCCACCTCTTCTATTGAGTGTTCTACTGCTTTTTCAATCGCTGATGCCTTTTGAGGATGTCTTCTCTGCCTATTTGTTGTTTGCGACTCATTTACAGCAGGGTTTGAGCTGTCAAAAGCTGGATTTTGTTTTTGCTCTCCCACTTTTCCTCTTTCAAGATACTGCTGCATTAACAATTGTTGTTGAGCAGGCGACAATGATTTGTACATATTCATCTGCTGACTAGTCACTCCAGCAGCGTACCCTGCAAACGATACGACAACTAGTAACACAGAAAACAGTGAAGTAAACCAATATCTATCATCTTTAAACGACATAATATTCTCTCTTAAGATCTCTAATTTTTTGAATTAATTAACATCATCATCACTGGTGATGGCTTCTTCTTTCTGATTTTTCAGAAAGTTGAGAAAGAATGCGAGGAATATGGAAGACATCATACCCAACACGCCTCCCAACACTACAATCAGTTTACGTTTCGGTTTACTACGCTCTTGCGGCACTATCGCCGGGTCAATCACCCGAAAGGCAAATTCTTCCTGAATATTGGCCAGCATGA
>Ga0233449_1000784_pt1 | contig 33558 bp, 29 predicted proteins | sample SI_124_October20_FD_183012 | JGI IMG/M metagenome (GOLD analysis project Ga0233449, IMG submission 183012) | Seawater microbial communities from Saanich Inlet, British Columbia, Canada - SI_124_October2016_200_MG | ecosystem: Environmental > Aquatic > Marine > Inlet | place: Canada: British... | reverse complement strand
GGATATTGTTTTGGCGACCGTAAATGACAAACCTAACGAAGCCGTGCTGAGAATAAACATTTCGGGGTCCATCAAAGGTGATGCCACCCAGAACGCCATAACCGGCGCCAGTGGTACACCCGCGCCCAGTAAACCGGCAATCACCGGAATAACCCCGCATGAACAGAACGGCGACAGCGCGCCAAATAACGCAGCTACTACAATCATACGCAAAGGGCGGCCCGTAAAAACCTGGGCAATGGTGGCATCGGCACCACTTGCCTTGGCGGCGGCGGCTGTGGCAACCGACAGCGCCAGAAAGGGGGAGATGTATATGACGCTTTCCAGCACAAACAGAATACTGGGTACAACCTGTTGAGCATCGAGAATGGCAATACCAATGAACAGGGCAATAATCGCCCAGACAACCCGGTCTATCCGCGAGAACAGGGATGGGGCCGATGGTTCGGGTACGTGCGGTACAGGTCCGCTCTGGGTCAGAGTATTATCGTTCATGGCTTTACGCTGCTTCCTCGTTATCGTGGTCGCTGTCGTGTCCACTGGCAATCGTCGGCAGCCCCATGCAGCACTCAGACGTGAGGTATTCAATCAGACTGTTCATGACACTGTGCTGTGCTGTGCACCAAAGGCTGCGACCTTCGCGACGTTGCTCAATCAATCCGGCCCGCGTCAGGTGTGCCAGGTGATGGGACAGCGTCGATCCCGGGATGCCCAGGTGCCGCTGAATATTGCCCACCGTGGCACCGCCGTCGCCCGCCCTTACAAGCAGGCGAAAGATGTGAATACGGGTCGGGTTGCCCAATTCGGCCAGGCAGGATGCGGCCAGTTCATTATTCATGACAGCATAATGTGGCAAGGTGTAACGCGAGTCAACTATATTTCTAGAATTATCGAAATATAAAGTAAAACACCATTATTAACAACGGCTTACGTTGTTTAAGGTAAACTAATTACTTGTTTGGATATGGTTTGACCATAGGCATCTGCCAAGGGCGGGATCATACGCAGCTTCAGTGACTGGTCAGTTGACGGGTCGTTGGTTTGGCCCAACGTGGCTGAAATCCAGCCCTGCCACAGGCGTTTTCCATCTTCACGGCTGTCTACCGTGATATCCACAACGTAACGGCTCGGCGTCACAATAGAGGTTGGGTTGCTTTGGCTGTTTGATAGCAAACCGCCAGAATCACTATCGAAAAGATTGACGCGAAGATCTACGCTGTTGCCGGTTCCGCCGCTACCTTGCTGGGCCTGAAATTCGATGTTTTTGCCGTCACCCGATGTGGTCCAGGCACCGATTTCGTCACGGGTCTCGATGGTCATAACCAGCATACCTTTGTCGGCCACAGCATAACCCAAGGTACTGAGCGCGCGCGTCAGTTCCACGACAAGCGATATATTTTCTTCTGAATTATCCAGTGCCTGAACCTCAATAACAGCATCAGCGGGCAAGGGGCGATACTGAACGGCATTTAGTAGCCCCTGATTACTGCTGCCTGATTGGGCCTGCGCAGCGCTTGCCAATACGAGCACCGTCATTATCAATAAAATCAGGGTTCGAGCTATAGGCATGGTCGCGTTCCAATGAACAATAAACGAGTAATATCAGACAATTTCAGGGTCCAATCGAGAGAATCATAGACTTGGCGGTGAGTCAACCAGCACTACGGGGTATGCATTCTAGCACTGGCGTGGTTGACGCGCGCGGTCTAGTGGATAAATTTTGGTCTATGGTACAGAAAATTAACACAGGGGGCGTGGCCGCTGGTCACGAGAAGACAGTTGAAGCCGCAGCCATTATTCTGGACGCGGGCGGCAATGCCTGGGATGCCGCGCTGGCGGCCATGGCCGCAGCTTGCGTGGTGGAGCCGGTGCTGGCGTCGCTTGGCGGCGGTGGTTTTATGCTCGCGCAGGCGGCAGAGAACCCGGCTAACCCCGTGCTGTATGATTTCTTTGCCCACACGCCAAAAAAACCACGTCCGGCTGATGAGGTGGATTTTTATCCGGTTATTGCTGATTTCGGCACGGCACAGCAGGAATTTCACGTAGGCGCAGGCTCGGTCGCTGTGCCGGGAATGGTGGCGGGGATGGATGCCATTCACGCGGACTTGGGCACCATACCCATGGCGACCATTCTGGAGCCCGCCATTTCACTGGCCAAAAAAGAAACAGCGATCAGCCCGTTCCAATCGTACCTTTTTGGCGTGGTTTCGGGCATTTACGACCAATGCCCGGAAAGCCTGGCCTGTTTTGGCTCTCCGGGTGGTGGCTTGGCAAAGTCCGGTGATCTTCTGACGAACCCGGATTTAGCGGTAACGTTTGAGGCGCTGGTCCAGAGCGGTGCCCGGTATTTTTACGAAGGGGACATCGCCCGGAAGATTGAAGCCTTTAGCCGAGATCATGGCGGTCATGTCTCACTGGAAGACCTTGCTGAATATGAGGTTGTCAGGCGAAAGCCACTGTCCATTGAATATGGTGGTGCCACGGTGTTAACCAACCCGGCCCCATCCACAGGCGGTGTACTCATCGGATTTGGCTTACAGTTGCTGGACCATGTGCGAGCCGACAATCACGATGTATCCGAACTCGATCTCGTGCGCGTCATGGAGGCCACCAACCATGCCCGGTTGGAAAGTGGCCTGACCATGCTGGAGTCAGGCGCTTATGGCACGTTGCGAGACGATGCCTTTCTGTCGCGTTACCGCGACGACATTCTGGCTCACCCAGAATCATTTCGTGGTACCACCCATATCAGCGTCATTGACGCCACTGGCAATGCGGCGACAGTTACCCTATCCAACGGTGAGGGTTGCGGGCGCATGTTGCCGGGAACCGGCTATATGTTGAACAACATGTTGGGCGAGGAAGATATTAACCCACGCGGCTTTCACAACTGGCCGACTGATACGCGTATGTGTTCCATGATGGCGCCAAGCCTTATTGCCCATGCAGATGGGCGGCTGACGGCGCTTGGGTCCGGTGGGTCTAACCGTATTCGCACCGCCATTTTACAAGTTATACGTAATTTGGTTGATGCCGAGATGGGGCTGGCGAGCGCCATTGATGCGCCGCGCATGCACAGTGAGAATGGCAAGTTAGCCGTAGAGGGCTTCTTTCCCGAAGCGACCATGGCGGCCCTGTCCGCACAGATGGGTGACCTAACCGTCTGGCCGGAAAAGAATATGTATTTCGGCGGTGTGCATGCCGTAACACACTCGAAGTCTAAAAAAATGGAAGCTGTCGGCGATTTCCGCCGTGGCGGCGCGGCGCGGGTGATCTGATGCTACTTGGGGGGCCAAGCACAGGCGGGTTTGCACTTCGCCAAGCCATTGTATTATATATACTCTCAACAGGCGATGAGTAAGCAACGCTGAAACCAGTGGGGCAGGGGGGATTTTGAACCATACACAACAATCATTGCTGGTAACGATTGAGTTGCTGGCTGACCTGCCAGATGAGCAGTTTGCAAAGCTCGACAAGGCTTGTTCGTGGAATCGCTATTCGGCGCATGAGCAGATTATCGACCGTGACAGTGAAACGCGCGACGTGTTTTTCATTGTGGAAGGGCGTGTACGCGTCAGCAATTATTCACTTTCTGGGCGCGAGATTACGCTTGATGATCTTTCAGAAGGTGCACACTTTGGTGAATTATCAGCCATTGACCACCAGCCACGTTCTGCGTCGGTGATGGCGCTGGAGGACTGTCACCTTGCGTTATTATCGCCTGACCGATTTGCCGAACTTTGCATGGAAAACCCACAAATTGGCTTTCGTGTCATGCGCTCATTGGCGCACATTGTTCGCTTGTCCAATGAACGGATCATGGATCTGAGCACGCTCGCCGCCAATAACCGGGTTCAGGCGGAATTGTTGCGTCAGGCCAGGAATCACATGGTCGATGATCTGAAAGCAGAAATTGTACCAATTCCGGTTCACAGCGATATGGCCAGCCGGGTTAGCACAACCCGGGAAACCGTAGCGCGGGTCATGAATGACCTTGCTCGGCGCGGCTTGGTGAAGCGGCAAAAGGATTCGATGGTCGTTTTGGATGTAGACGTACTACAGGATATGGTGGAAGAGGTTAAAGGCGAGTGATTTATCGCTGGTAATAGCACTAATCACTGCCAATATATGAAATAGACAAAAGTGGCTGTCTACATTGGACTACTGAAATGTATTCGCCTATGATGTTGGCACGCACCACTGCACCGGATGTGGCAAATTACAGGATTTATCCATGAGCAAAACTATTCTAATAGTTGAAGACAATGAATTGAACATGAAGCTCTTCAACGACCTGTTGCAGGCCCACGGCTATTCAACAGTCCAGACTATGGATGGTCGTGACGCGATTAAGCTCGCGCGTGAGCATTCACCGGACCTGGTTCTGATGGACATTCAGCTACCCGAGATTTCCGGCTTGGAAGTCACCAAGATGCTGAAAGCTGACGACGACCTCAAACACATTCCAGTCATTGCGGTAACGGCATTCGCCATGAAAGGCGATGAAGAAAAGATCAGAGAAGGTGGTTGTGAAGGCTATATCGCGAAACCGATCTCCGTGCCCACATTCCTGGAAACGATCAATAAGTTCCTAAGCTGATTCAGAGCAAAACCCGAGCAAATTGAGTCAATCACTGCCCGGCAGGACCACGAAGTGGTCCGAGAGGGTGCGAAGGTGGCTTTGCGCCATATAAACAGGCAGTCCAGACAACGAAAAACGCCGGCCAGGTAATTGGGCGGCGTTTTGTATTTTCGGACTGCGCGTTAAATCGACGCCGCAGCAAGATCAAAAATCAGTAATTATTTGATCTTGGCTTCCTTGAAGACCACATGCTTGCGAACAACAGGGTCATACTTCTTGAACTCGAACTTTTCAGTTGAGTTGCGAGGGTTTTTCTTGGTGACATAGTAAAAGCCGGTATCCGCCGTGCTTACCAGTTTAACCAGGATACTACTTGGCTTAGCCATGACTTTGAATCCATTCAATAGGTTAGAGTATAATCGTCTCTCAGGCGGCGAACCATACAGCCAAAGCAGGCGGTGTCAAGGAATTCGGACGCTCTAAAAGCGAAATATTACTCGCTCGCCGACTCGCCTTCCAAGGCCCGGATACGTTCCAGTTCTAATGCACGCGCATACAACGCGCTGTCGGTTATCAACGCCCGTGCAATTTCCACATCTGAGGTGCCACGATGGCGTTCTGGTGGGCATTGTGTTCTGAGATCACGGCGCGCCTTATCGGCGTTCAGCGGTGTATCACGCCATGATTCGAGCACTTCAATGGTCTCCGTTGCGGTATCCAGTGCACTGATCAGATACGCTCTGATATCATCAGGTTTACCGCTGGTGCAAATGACGGGATAAACCCCAAGGCCGTGCAGGGCATAGCCACTGGGGGCCATGAAACGGGACCACGTCAGCGTAATTTCGCCATTGTTGGGTAGCCTGATAACGGTTTGCACTGTGCCCTTGCCATAGGATGCCGTGCCTAGAATGACAGCACGTTCACGGTCTTGTAGGGCGGCGGCAACAATCTCTGATGCGGATGCGGACCGACCATCGATCAAAACAACCATCGGCAGGCCCTGTGCAATATCATCGCCCGCGGCCTCGTAGTGCTGAATACTGTCGGGGTGTCGACCTTGTGTATTCAGAATTCTGCCACTGATCAGAAAGGTATCTGCGACCTCAATTGATTGCTTTAGTAACCCACCGGGATTACCCCGAAGATCAAGGATAATACCCTTGATGCCCTGACCCGATTCTCCCGCCCCGATAGTTTCCTGAACAGCGCGTGCAACGCCACTGGCCGTGCCCTGATTGAAGCTTTTGACCCGTACGTGCAGAACGCCGTTCTGTTGGTCCACTTGGACCGTTGGTGGAACGACGTGGGCCCTGAGCACTTCGATCGGTATGGCGAGGGTATCGTCGCGTAATACGGTCAGGGAGACGGACGAATCCACAGGGCCGCGCAGGGCCGTCTTGATTTCCTCGTAACTCATCCCGCTCAGCGGTGTGTCATCAACCTGTAATAGATTGTCGCCGATCAGAATTCCGGCACGTTGCGCGGGTGAGCCACTAAAAATTTCCGTCACAATAACGCGGCTGTTGCTGAGGTTAAATCGGATACCAATGCCACTAAATCCATCCCGTTTAGCCCGGTTTGTACCGGCTTCGTCTGCACCGGCGTAACGGGAATAGATGTCGAGCGTGCTCAATGCGCCATCAAACACGGCCTCGTAAATATTCTCTACCCCGGTACCCAGGATATCTGTGGAGTTGCGACTGGCCTCAAGCGTCATCATCGTGGCCAGGTGGGACCAGGCGGCGGTGTCGGTTGGTTCCGGGGCGGGCATACTGAGGATATCTTGATTATTATGTTTCAGCGACACGTAACCGTGTTCTTCCACAATAGATATGCCGGGTTCCAGCGATGTGAGACCACGTAAGCCTTCCAGCACGAAAGGCCGCATGTCCACTTCATCGATGTATTTGCGCGAAATGTGATCGAACCCCGACGTGAGCACTTTCTCCATCGCCTCAAACGGAAATGGCTCAACAACAGGTGTTGCTTGCTGTACCGGCATGCTGGTGCAGCCGGACAGTAGGACGAGCGCTGCGATCAAGTGTCGTGCCGTCTTCAAAACTGGATGTGCCTGTTCCATGATCAGATGATTGAGAACCATACGGCCACTAAAGTAAACAAGTCTTGAACACTGATGACCCATGGGCGGCCGGTGCCGGTGTCATACTTCGTATCCCGCCCTTATTTTCTCTTCCGCTTTTTATTCTTTCCTCTGCCGTGCGGGGGGCCACTTTTATGTCGGCCTTTATCTGAGCCCCGGCCATATTTCTTGCGTGCACCCGAACTCCTTGACGATGGGTTCGCCCCGGCAAGCGATAGAATAATACCACCTGTTACGGGTTCAGCCTCGCGCAGGATCACCTGAACGCTCTGCCCCAAAGTGTATTCCTGCCCCGTATCATCACCACGCAGACAGTGTGCCTTTTCGTCATGGCGGTAATAATCATCGGGTAAGGTGCTGATGGGAATTAAACCGTCAGCGCCGCTTTCCGTCAATTCTACAAACAAACCGAACCGGGTGACGCCCGTAATACGGCCCTCCAACTCCTGGCCCACACGCGAGACCATAAAGCTCGCGGTGAAACGATCTGTGGCATCACGTTCCGCGGTGGCGGCTCGGCGTTCGGTGGATGAGATATGCTCACCCGCCTGTTCGAAATCCCGGTGATCGTCTTCCAGCCCGCCTTCGCCCAGTTTGTAGCCACGAATAAGGGCGCGATGAACCAACAAATCAGAATAGCGTCGAATGGGTGAGGTGAAGTGACAGTAATGGCGTAAATTTAAACCAAAATGGCCGATGTTTTCCGGATGGTAGGCGGCTTGCGCCTGCGATCTCAAGACCACGGTATTGACCAGATCGGCTTGCGGTGTTCCAGCGACCTTTGCCAGAATGCTGTTAAAGTTGTCGGCGCGAACGACCTGACCCTTGGGGAACCTGATACCGACGCCATCCAGGAAGTCACGCAGGGCCTCCATCTTCTCCATGCTGGGCTGGTCATGGATGCGGTACATGCAGGGCTGTTGACGCTTATCAAGGGCTTCGGCGGCGGCCACATTGGCCGTGATCATGAATTCTTCGATCAACTTATGTGAATCCAGCCGCTCGCGGACCGCGATTGATTCCACATTGCCATCATCATCCATGATGATCTGGCGCTCAGGTAGATCCAACGCCAGTGCACCGCGTTTCTGCCGGGCCGCATCAAGCACCGCATAAGCCCCATACAGGTTGTTGATCACCGGATCGACCAGATGTTCGGTTACATCGTCTGTGAGGCCATCATGGGCTAGCTGTGCTTGTGTGTAGGTCAATCGTGCATGGCTGCGGATCATGGCGCGTACAAACTTGTGCCGCTTGAGTCTTCCATCACCGGTGATCCACAGATGCGCGGCAAGGCAAGGGCGTTCCTCAAGGGGAACCAATGAGCACCAGCCGTTCGACAGGGCTTCGGGTAACATGGGCACTACACGATCGGGGAAATAGACCGAATTGCCTCGTTCATAAGCCGATTTTTCAAGAGCTGTGCCGGGGCGCACGTACCATGATACGTCGGCAATAGCGACGATCAGGTGCCAGCCGTCTTTATTGTTTTTGTCAGTATCCGGTTCAGCAAACACAGCATCATCGAAGTCGCGCGCATCGGCGCCATCAATGGTGACCAATGGTGTCTCGCGCAGGTCCTCGCGATCTTTCATGGTCGCTGGACCGCAGGCCTCGGCCATGGCCAGAGCCTCCGGGGGGAAATCCACGGGTATCTGGTGGTGATGAATAGCGATCAGGCTGGCAGCACGGGGGCTGTCCATATTTTCCAATTTTTCCACCACGCGGCCCTGTTTAAGTCCCAGCCGCTTGCCCGGTAGAACTTCGGCCCGCACCAAATCGCCCGGTCCGGCATCGCCGCAATCGGTCTTGTCGATGACCAACTCAAACTTGGCACGGCGGTCGGTGGGTTGCAGGCGGCAATAGGTGCCGTGATCCACCAGCACGCCCATGATTTTGGCTGATGATGTGGTTAAACGGCGTATAGTCTTCCCCGTATAGACATGTCCGCCGTCGCTGGTCTTCTCGTCGATTAACTCGACCCGGGCCAGTGATCGATCACCGGGGCCAAGCGCGGGCTGCCCCCGCCGTTCGGGGGCCATGCGGATGATGGGCAAAGGCGCATCGAACTCCCACAGCACTGGCTTGGCGATCAAATCACCATCCTCATCGGGACCTGTGACTTCAACAACGCTCACATTGGGTAGAATGCCGGGTTCGGCGTAGTGCCGCCCCTTGCCACGGGCTAAAGTGCCATCCAGTTCCAAATCACGTAGCAGTTTCTTCAACAGAAGCTTCTGCGCCGTATCCATATGAAAGGCGCGGGCGATTTCCCGCTTGCCCACGTTGCCGGGGCTTTCGTGAACAAATTTGACGATCTCTTCCTGGGATGGAAAAGGCGCAGGAGGGCGGCGCCGTTTTACCATTGCGTTACTCGCTGGCTGCGCTGGTGACTTTGGGTGCTGCTTTTTTCTTTGCGGCAGTTTTCTTTTTCTTTTTGGCAGCGGGCTTCTTCTTTGCCGCGGCTTTCTTCTTGGGGGCAGCTTTCTTGGCCTTTGGATCGTTCGCTATTTTCGTAGCGATCATTTCAATGGCGATTTCCAGCGTAATGGATTCAACCTCGGTCCCCTTGGGGATGGTGGCCTTGACCTTGCCGTGTTGAACAAACGGGCCCCAACGGCCGGATTTCTGCAGAATTGGTTTACCATCATCGGGATGAGGGCCCAGTTCAATGACTGGTGCTTTTGGTGGTGCTTCGGCAATGACGGTGACGGCACGGTTGAGACCGATCTCCAGCACATCATCTTCTTTGAGCGAAATATAGTTGCCCTGATACATAAGGTAAGGCCCAAACCGGCCAAGGCCCGCCTTGATCATATCGCGGGTTTCGGGGTGTTCGCCAATTTCACGGGGCAACGACAACAGCTTCAATGCTTTTTCCAAATCAATCTCGGCCGGTGACATATGGCGCGGGATCGAGGCACGTTTTGGTTTCGGCTCAGTCGATTTTTTCTTACCCGTGGTTTTCTCTGGCGTTTCGCCGCGCTGAACGTAGGGGCCAAACGGACCTTTACGTATTGATATAGGCAGGCCGGTTTCCGGGTCCGTCCCTAAATCGCGCGGTCCCATATCGGCGGCGTCGGCGTCATCCGCATCGCCGGTAACAATGCCGAGCGACCGGGTGTAGTTGCAATCTGGATAGGTGGAGCAGCCAATAAAGAAACCGGTTTGTTTACTGGGTTTCAGACCTAAACGGCCATCGGTGCAACCCGGGCATTTCCGTGTGTCGACGCCATCTTCGCGTTCGGGAAAGAAATGTGAACCCAAGCTGTCATCAATGGCATCAATAATTTCTCGGTTGGCGCGACCAATGACGTCTTCGGTCACGGTAAAGAACGGTGCCCAGAACTGGCGCAGTACTTCTTTCCATTTGATTTTGCCGGCGGAAACTTCATCCAGTTCATTTTCCAGCTCAGCCGTGAAATCATATTCCACATAACGCGGAAAATAATGGGACAGGAAGGCGGTTACCAAACGACCGCGGTCTTCCGGCTCAAACCGGCGTTTCTCTAAGCGCACATAGTTGCGCTCCTGCAACACACCCAGGATCGACGCATAGGTCGATGGCCGGCCGATGCCCAGTTCTTCCAGCGTTTTGACCAGACTGGCCTCGGAATAGCGCGGCGGCGGTTGGGTGAAGTGCTGTTCCGGCGTAACGGTGGCGGGCGTGACGCCCGTGCCTTCGGTCAAGGGCGGTAAAATACGATCTTTTTCGTCTTTGCCGTTCTCGTCACTGCCTTCGCGGTACAGTTTGTAGAAACCGTAGAATGAAATGACAGAGCCCGTGGCGCGCAGGACCAAACTGTTGTCAGCGGCTGGGATATCCACGCCGACCTGATCCAATACAGCAGATTCCATTTGGCTGGCTACAGTACGTTTCCAGATCAGCTCGTACAATTTCAGTTGATCTTCGTCCAGGTACGGTGCCACATCCTTTGGCGTACGCGCGGCGTCCGTCGGGCGACAGGCTTCGTGCGCTTCCTGGGCGTTCTTGGCCTTGTTTTTATATTCGCGTTGCTGCGTGGGCACGAATTCCGGGCCATAGGCCTGTGTGATATGGGCACGTACACTGTCGATGGCTTCCTGGGCGATGCCGACACCGTCTGTACGCATATAGGTGATCAGACCGACGGTTTCGCCCTCAATGTTGAAGCCTTCGTAAAGCCGCTGGGCCACCTGCATTGTTTTCTTGGCGCCAAAATACAGTTTGCGGGATGCCTCCTGCTGCATAGTGGATGTGGTGAACGGCGGGGACGGGTTGCGGCGAACCTGTTTGCGCTCAATGGCGCCGATCTTCAATGATGCGGCTTCGATCATCGTGACGGCGCGTTTGGCTTCGACTTCTGATGTCAGCGACAGCTTCTTCAGCTTGTCTCCGTCCAGTTGCGACAGGTTGGCTTTGAATGTTTCGCCCGATGGCAATGCCAGATCGGCCTCAATGGACCAGTACTCAACCGGGTTGAAAACCTCGATTTCCAGTTCGCGCTCACAGATGATTCGCAAGGCGACTGATTGCACGCGACCAGCAGACCGGCTGCCGGGTAACTTGCGCCACAGTACGGGTGACAGGGTAAAGCCCACCAGATAATCCAGGGCACGGCGTGCGAGATACGCATCCACCAGTTCGGTGTTCAGCTCGCGTGGCTGCTCGAACGCTTCCAGAATGGCGCCCTTGGTAATTTCGTTAAAGACAACGCGTTTGGTTTCCACCCCATCCAGCAATTTCTTGCGGGCCAGGACTTCCTGTACGTGCCAGGAAATAGCCTCACCTTCACGGTCAGGATCGGTGGCCAGAAACAGTTTGTCGGCTTTTTTGACGGCCTTTTCGATTTCCTGAATGTGCTTTTTAGCACGGCTGTCCACTTCCCAATCCATCTCGAAGTCATCATCGGGGCGTACCGATCCGTTCTTCGCGGGCAGGTCTCGGATATGCCCAAAGCTGGCCAATACCTGGAAATCAGATCCCAGATACTTGTTGATGGTTTTCGCCTTTGAAGGGCTTTCTACAATAACTACGCTGGTCATGGATACTGGTCAGACACTCATTTCGTCGTGGTCAATAATAAGACAAACCCGGTTCCCCGGTTGCCTTTCCAGCCGACCTGCGAGCTCCAATTCCAGAAGCACAGCAGAGACAGCCGCGATGGAGAATTGGCAGTTGCGGACCAGTTCGTCAACCGCTACTGGCGAATTTCCCAGTAATTCTTTTATTTGGGACCGTGCCAGATCGAGCTCATCGGGGTTATCCTTACTGGCATTCAGGGCACCGAAATCAAAGTTAAACTGCGGCCCGGAGGACAGCGTTCCAGCCTCACCCAGCACCCGTAAAACATCTGCCGCAGATTCTGTCAAAGTAGCACCTTCACGGATCAATCCGTTGGTGCCGCGTGTGCGAGGATCGCCGGGTGCCCCCGGAACCGCGAAGACTTCGCGCCCCTGTTCCAAGGCTAGCCGGGCGGTGATGAGTGATCCGGACCGGGGCGATGCTTCAACCACCACAACACCCCTGGACAGGCCAGATATGAGCCGGTTGCGGATAGGAAACAATCGAGCGGCCGGTTTGGTGCCGACGGCCATCTCGGCGATCACCAACCCGCGCTCCACAACTTCGTCGTAAAGGCGGTCATTTTCTTTTGGGTACACCACATCCACACCACCGCCCAACACGGCGATGGTGCCGGTCTCCAGCGCCCCGTGATGGGCTGCGGCGTCCAATCCGCGGGCTAGACCTGAGGTCACAACCAGATTGTTGCACCCAAAACCACCACGTCCCAGTTCAGCCGATAGTTTACGGGCGAAGCTCAATCCGTTGGCGGATGCGTTGCGCGCGCCCACAATGGCAACAGAGGGTCGCGCCAGCAGATGCGTATTGCCCAGCGCCGAAAATAAAGGCGGGCCACCTTCGACGGCTCGTAAGGCTTCGGGATAATCCGGTTCACACCAGGCAATAAGCCGGGCGCCGATTCGATCCAGGTGGGCCAACTCGTCATCAACCTTGCTTTCAGGATAGATTTTATAGCTGCGTCGGCCACCCTGTCGTGCAAGGTCTGGCAGCGCATCCAGTGCCGCCCGCGCGGACCCGAACCGTTCAAGCAGGCGGAAGAATGTGACTGTGCCCACGTTTTCCGATCGAATCAGACGTAGCCAGTCCCGGCGTTGGGTAGCACTGAGGGCAGAAATAGATGTGTCGTTCATTTATTTTTCAATCATTGGACGAAAACCATGCCTGTGACCGGGGCACAGGTCAAGTGGTCCTATGATGGCGGCGGCTAATCGTGCTTTTCGATACCGCTCAGGTCTGTCACCCAATTTTGCGCCGAGCCGCAAAAGTACTGTGATTTCGGCACAAGCTGATCGCGCTGATGAACCGTGCCCACCCGCACGCCGTAGGGCATGGGGCCATCGCCCACGTTGGACGCGTAAATGTGCGATCCGCATTTTGGGCAAAAGTTCTGGGTCCGTTTGTTGCCGCTCTGCGCGGTCTTGATATAGACGGTCAGTTCACCGCTGAGCAGGTTGAAGGTTTCACTGCTGGTAAACACGACCGTGCGATAAGGCGCACCCGATATGGACTGGCAATCGGTGCAGTGACAAATGATCACGTCGTCGGGATTGATCTCGGCCTCATAGGTTATGTGACCACAGTGGCACCCGCCGTCGATTCTCATATGGACTCTTCTTTCTTCTGGTCTTCTTTCTTCTGGCCAATCTTTGGTTCATCGCCAGACATCAGTCGCGATATATTCGTCTTATGGCGATAGATCACCAGCATGGCCACAATTATGGTCGCAAAAGTGGCTGGCACATTCGCTGGTTCAGGCAGGAAATGCCATGCGTATAAAGGGGTCACGGCCAAGCCCATGATGGCGGCCAGCGATGAGTAACGAAACACAACGGCTGTCACCAACCATGTAAGACAGGCCCCTAAACCCACGGGGAAGACCGCTACCAGCAATGTACCCAGCGTCGTCGCAACACCCTTGCCGCCTTTAAACTTGAGCCAGACGGGGAAATTATGACCCACAACCGCCATGACGCCGGCCACCAGCGACATCTCAAAGTATCCGAGCAGGACAGACGTCAGATAAACGGCAGCACCGCCCTTGCCGCTGTCGCAAATCAAGGTCGCGAACGCCAACGGTTTATTGCCGGTGCGCAGAACATTGGTGGCACCGATATTACCGGACCCCACATCCCGAATATCACCCAGACCGGCGAGGCGTGTGAGAACCAAACCAAACGGGATAGATCCCAACAGGTACCCACCAAGGGCCGACACCGCGAACAGAAATTCTGGTGAGTCCATGGTCATGGCTTAGGCTTCATCGTCTAACTGGAATACAGTGCGGCCATCCACCACGGTGCGCAGCACCATGCCCTGTACAGGGCGACCATCAAAGGGTGTGTTCTGTGATTTGGACAGCAGTTTACCACTGTCCACTTTCCATCCCCGCTGGGCATCAAAAAGGGTTAGATCAGCCGCCATGCCCACCGTCAGCCGGCCTGCGGGTAAGTCCATGAGGTCTGCTGGCCTGTTTGTGATTAATGCGATGGCGTCCATGATACTGATGTGCTCGTTATGGGCCAGTTCCAGCGTTAGGGGCAGCAGCGTGTTCAGGCCCACACCGCCAAAGGCCGCTTGCGCAAATGGTACCCGTTTGGCTTCTTCATCCTGCGGGCTGTGGTCCGATGCAATGGCATCAATAGTGCCGTCTACGAGTGCGGCAACAATGGCCTGTCGGTCTTGCTCTGACCGTAACGGCGGGGACAATTTGGAAAACGTGCGGTAGTCACCAACCGCAGTTTCATTCAGCGCGAAATAGGGCGGGGCGGTATCGCACGTGATGGGCAGGCCAGCGGCGCGGGCTTTGCGAATAACGTCAACGCTCTCGGCTGTGGAGATATGGGCAAAGTGTAGTCTGACACCCGTCATTTTGGCCAACCGGATATCGCGCTCAACCATGATGGTCTCGGCTTCGGGGGGAATGCCGCTGAGGCCCAGCCGGGTGCAGAGCTCGCCCTGGTTCATAACACCGTCTTCGGTCAACTGCGGCTCTTCCGGGTGCTGGACAATCATTAAATCAAACGTGGCTGCATAACTCATGGCTTGCGCCATAACCCGTGCGTTCGCCGTGGCATGGGTGCCATCGGTAAAGGCCACGGCACCGGCTTCCCTCAGCATACCGATTTCGGCCAGTTCCTGACCGTTGGTACCTTTGGTTAGCGCGCCGTAGGGGTAAACTTTGGTGAGACCAAGCTTGCGCGCCCGGCGAGCGACGAACTCAACCACGCTCATATCGTCAATGACGGGCTCTGTGTTGGGCAGGCAGACCATAGTGGTGATGCCGCCGCCAGTGGCTGCGCGCCCAACCGAGGCCAGGGTGCCTTTGTGTTCCTGACCGGGCTCACCCACCTCGACGCGGATATCAACAAACCCGGGGCTTAGGTACTGGCCCGCGCAATCAATAACCTGGATGCCGTCCGGTACAGACCAGCCGCTACCACCCCGGAACAGGTCCGGGCCCACATCGGCAATACTTTCGCCGTCGCTGAGCAATGCGCCGATTTCATCAAGGCCGTTGGCAGGATCGACCAGATGCGCATTAATGTACGCAGTCTTGCCCGGCAATTCGCGTGGTGGCGTGGCTTTCATTCCGGGGGTGATCATAGGTCCCTCACGGTGCTGTCACTTAAATCACGGGGCAATCCCAGAATTTCCAGACAAGCCATGCGGACAGCCACCCCCATTTCCACCTGCTCGCGGATAACACTGCGGCCATAATCGTCGGCTACTTCGCTATCAATCTCAATGCCCCGGTTCATCGGGCCCGGATGCATGATGAGCGCGTCGGGTTTGGTGACGGACAGCTTTTCATAATCCAGCCCGAAGAAATGGAAGTATTCGCGTACCGACGGGAAGAAACTGGTCTGCATGCGTTCCTTTTGAAGGCGCAGCATCATGACAATATCACAATCCTTGAGGCCTTCGGTCATGTCGTAGAAAACCTCGACACCCATGTGCTCAATACCCGCTGGTATCAGTGTGCGAGGCGCGATCAGACGAACCCGTGCGCCCATGGTGTTCAGCAGGTGAATGTTGGACCGTGCCACCCGCGAGTGGAGCACATCGCCGCAAATGGCAACTTGCAATCCGGCCAGATCACCCCGCCTGCGACGAATGGTCAGCGCATCCAGCAATGCTTGGGTGGGATGTTCATGGCTACCGTCCCCGCCGGAGACGACCGCGCAGTTCACTTTTTCGGATAACAGCTTGGCAGCCCCTGAATCCGGGTGCCTGACGACCAGCACATCGGGGTGCATGGCGTTCAGGGTCATGGCCGTATCAATCAGGGTTTCGCCCTTTTTGATGGAACTGGAAGCCACCGACATATTGATAACATCTGCCCCCAACCGCTTGCCCGCCAGTTCAAACGATGTGCGAGTCCGGGTGGAGTTCTCAAAGAATAAATTAATGATGGTGCGACCGCGCAGGGTCGACTTTTTTTTGTCATCCATGCGGTTCTGATCCACATAGGTTTCAGAGCGATCCAGCAAAAATGATATTTCGTGTGGGAAAAGGCCTTCGATGCCGAGCAAGTGCCGGTGAGGATAGGCAGAGAGATCAGATACATCGGTTGTCATTAAGGCCGCACTATAGTTCCGCAGATGGCTCGAATGCAAGCGATGAAAGCGTTTGGCGGGTCAATTAGTTATTGTGCCGAGCACATTCGCATTTACCGGGCATCCAGAAAACCTTGCAGGATGTAGACAGCGGCCAATTTGTCGATGACCTCGCCCCGACGTTTGCGAGTCATATCCACATCATTTACCAGCATGCGTTCGACGGCAGATGTTGATAGTCGTTCGTCCCAAAAAGTAACGGGTATATCCAACACGCCCAGCATATTGTCGGCAAAAGCGCGAGTGGATTGGCACCTTGGGCCTTCTGTACCGTCCATGCTCACGGGTAGGCCCAGTAAAATGCCCCCCACCTCATGCTCTTCGGTGATGTTTTGCAGGCGGGCCGAATCATCGCGAAACTTTTTGCGTCTCACCGTTTCCAACGGACTGGCAATCATGTGTGATACATCGGACAGGGCCACGCCAATTGTTTTCGTGCCTAAATCCAGACCCATAATGCGCTGGCCCTGGTTCACGGATTGTTTGAATTCGGTTGTGGATAGGATGGACATGGGCTGATTTATACATGCTATGCGGTATGATCAAGACTACATTTCAGCGCAGGTGATGGCTCGGCAGCCCTTTTTTGGTGTATAGTCTTGGCCCCCCCCTTGAGAATTGCCTATCATGAAGGCGTTATGAATATAGCCCGTTCAACGCTAAATTGCTCCATGATCTGCACAGTCTTTGCTGTGCTTTTGGCTCTTGTTGTGGTGCCTGCGCACGCAGAAGAGTTTATGGGGGTGGAAATAGAAGGCGCCGCCGTGAATTATGTGGTGCTGCGCGATGTCAATGTGCGTGCTGCACCCAAGACCGAGAGCAAGCGGATAATGGGCCTGAAAAAAGGCACGGTCGTCTATTCACCCGGTCGATATAAGGGCTGGGTCGCGGTTATTCAGGATGGTACGTCGCTTGGCTTCGCTTACAAAAAATACCTTATGCCTATGATTGATGGCGGATTGGCTAGTCCGGTAAACGGAACGGCGCCGATTGCCGGTGGCGGAAAATGTATTTTCACCATTAATTTTATTGCCAAAAGTGAGGCAAGTAATGTGATGTTCAAAATGGCGGACTATGAAACCGCGTTGAACTGCCAATATGGCGACAAAAATGTTCAAACCACGATGTTCATGTTTTTGACCGAAGGCCCGATGACGGGCTCCAAGCCGTCGTTACATCAAATTGGCATGGACCTGTTGGAAATCGAATCAGATGACGGCTACGACCAGATATTTTCCACGAATGTTCTTTACGATCATAACAAGAGGAAGATCACCTTTAATGGGGTGACGTTGAAGGATTATGGCGGTAACCCTGCCAAAACGGAACAAGAGGTCGACTCGATCACGGCGGCTCTTGTGGGGGCGGTTCAAATGGCCCTGGAAAGTTGGAACGAGAATGCGTGGAAAGAGTTAACCGCCACCGCCGAATAGCTTCGCGGCGTATACTCTATTATTCAAGATGCTTATATTTTGAAAATTAAACCGTTTGAGGGGGCGAAAGTGACGGTTGTCATATGACGAACCTTTTTAGGCTCCTAGAATGTATCAACAACGTGTTTTTTTTGGGTAACAAAAACAGGGGTATCAACTTGGTTGAAGTCGTAACTGCCAATCTGGATTATTTCCGGTACGGTAATGTCCGTGTGCTCATCGCAGAGTCCGTAAGGGCACCTCGAGAGGCCATCAGACAAGCGCTTTTCGAGTTAGGGATTCGGAAATTTACAATGGCCGAGGATCTGCACGGCGCACGCGAGGCGCTGGCCACGGGCGGTTTCGATCTCTGCATCGTTAGTCCGTATCTGGCAAATGAACGTGTTGCGCCGACCGTGACTGAAGTGCGGCAAAGTGATTTGGGTGATGATCCTTTTGTTCCGGTTATTATGCATACGTTCGAGCCAACCATCGACGTCATGCAGGAGATTGTCAGTGCCGGTGTCGATGTGGTGGTTACGCTGCCCATTTCAAAGAAGAAACTCACAACGGCCCTGAACACCCTGACAGACAAACGGAAGCCGTTTGTTGTGACGGCGACGTATGTGGGACCGGATCGGCGCCATAACGCTCGCCCGGGTGCTCAAGAGGGGATACAGATCAAGGTGCCGAATGCGCTGCGTCGAAGGGTAAAAGGGGATGAAGGCGGTGATTCGCCCACAAAAATTTTGCAAATGGTGCGCGATTCGCAAGTGGAATGTTATGCGAACCGGATCGTTTTGAATATTGGCAAAATTGCGGGCCTGGTGGCCTGCCAAAATGCGGGTACACTGGAGTCCTGGCTTGTTGACCTTCATGAGACAACCGTCAATTTGAACAAACGCATTTCGAACACACGCCATCATGACCATCAGGTGCTCTGCGAACCACTTATAGAAATTGTTGGGCAGTGCCTGGAAGGCGGAATCCCCAGTGGTCGGGACCTTGAGGTCATGCAGCAACTGGCGCTGGCGATTGAGGTCGGATTTAAGCGCGATAGCACGTCTTCCGTTGAAGCGGCGCTTGATATCTCAACAATGATACGTCGCGTCAGGATAGCATGATGAGTTTCTTGCTTGGGTGTAAGCGTGACTGCCGGGTCTCTTATCTTCGCGTGTAAATTCTTGATGTTAATCTTGCTGTCCCTGTGTCCCGGTGTTACTTTCCGCGCCGAATTCAGATGGTATCAGTACTGACACCAGCAACACTTTACAGCAGGAGCCTTCATCATGGCTTTGGACCGGGAAACCGTTCAGCGCATTGCCTATCTCGCCCGTATTCGGGTCAGCGACGATCGGTTGGATCAGATGGCCGGAGACTTGGACGGCATCCTGGATTGGGTAGAGCAGCTTTCAGAGGTTGATACAGACGGCGTCGAACCTATGACCAGTGTGGCCGACGTGCTAGCGCCCATGCGTGCAGACAACATCACCGATGGTGGCTGCCGCGACAAGGTTCTAGCCAACGCGACGGAGCCTGTGGAAGGTTTCTTCACCGTGCCCAAGGTGGTGGAGTAGACCATGACCAGTAACCTGACACACCTGACTATTGCCGAAGCCCGCGACGGACTGACCGCCGGCGACTTTTCGGCTGTGGAGCTTACGACGGCCCATAATACAGCCGTTGAACAAGCCCGCGACCTGAATGCCTTTATCGTTGAAACCCCGGAATTGGCGCTGGACGGTGCCAAGGCGTCCGATACCCGCCGCGCAGCGGGTGATGCACGGGGGGCCATGGACGGCATTCCCATTGCCATGAAAGACCTGTTTTGTACCGAAGGCGTACAGACAACGGCCGGTTCACACATGCTGGAAGGTTTTGTGCCAGAGTACGAATCGTTCGTGTCTCGTAAACTGAAAGAAGCCGGTGCCGTAACCGTTGGTAAAACCAACATGGATGAATACGCCATGGGCTCCGCCACGCTCAGTAGCTATTACGGCAATACAATCAATCCCTGGAAAGCCACCAGTGGCGACAACGCGGGTAAGGATTTGGTACCGGGTGGATCATCCGGTGGGTCGTCCAGTGCCATTGCGGCACGTTTGGCGTTGGGTGCCACGGGCACGGATACAGGTGGCTCGATCAGGCAGCCCGCATCCTTTACCGGTATTGTTGGCATGAAGCCTACATACGGACGGTGTTCTCGCTGGGGTATCGTGGCGTTTGCATCCAGCCTTGATCAGGCCGGTCCCATGACCCGTACCGTGCGTGATGGGGCCATCATGCTGGGTTCTATGGCGGGGCATGATCCAATGGATTCCACGTCCACACCGATGGACGTGCCGGATTTCGAAAGCGGCTTAGGCAAAGGCGTCAAAGGTTTACGGGTCGGCATTCCCAAAGAATATACAGCCGACGGTATGCCCGAAGAGATTACAACCCTGTGGCAACAGGGTGCAGACTGGCTGAAAGATGCCGGTGCTGAGATTGTTGAAGTCTCGCTGCCCCATTCTAAATACGCGTTGCCGACATATTATATCGTGGCACCAGCGGAGGCATCGTCCAATCTGGCCCGCTATGACGGTGTTCGCTATGGCTTGCGCGTGGAAGGCGACAGTCTGGATGATATGTATATGAACACCCGCGCCGAAGGTTTCGGTGAAGAGGTTCAGCGCCGGGTACTGATCGGCACGTACGTTCTGTCAGCCGGTTACTACGACGCCTACTACGTAAAGGCCCAGAAAGTGCGTTCACGGATCGCGGGTGATTTCACCGCAGCTTTTGAAGACGTTGATGTTCTGTTGGCACCCACCGCACCGTCACCCGCTTTTGCGATTGGTCAGACGTTTGATGATCCCGTTGCCATGTATCTGAACGATGTGTTTACGGTACCGGCCTCACTGGCGGGGCTACCGGCTATTTCAGTACCTGCGGGCATGAGCAATGATGGCCTGCCATTGGGATTGCAGCTGATCTCCAGGGCTTTTGACGAGGTTACCCTGTTCCAGGTAGCAGATGCGCTTGAGCAGGCTGCTGGTTTCGAGCTGCCAATTTTTGGCGGAGAGGGTTAAGCCATGAGCTATATTATTCAGGGCGAAACAGGCGATTGGGAAGTGGTTATCGGGCTCGAAGTGCATGCCCAGATCACATCCAATTCCAAATTGTTTTCAGGTTCATCAACCGAATTTGGGGCTGAACCCAATACCCAGGTATCAATGGTGGATGCCGCCATGCCGGGTATGTTGCCGGTATTGAACGAATACTGTGTGGAACAGGCCGTTAAAACGGGGCTGGGCCTCAAGGCCCAGATTAATCTGCATTCCGTCTTTGCGCGTAAAAACTATTTTTACGCTGATCTGCCGCAAAGCTATCAGATTTCACAGTTTGAATTCCCGACGGTGGGCAAAGGCACGGTTGTGCTGGATATGCCCGACGGTACCACGCGCGATATTGGTATCGAGCGCCTGCATATGGAGCAGGACGCCGGGAAGTCCATGCACGATCAGGATCCCAAGCGCAGCTTCATCGACTTGAATCGATCAGGCGTGGCGTTGATGGAAATCGTGTCCGACCCTGATCTGCGCAGCCCGGAAGAAGCTGGAATCTATGTGCGTAAAATTCGCTCTATCGTTCGCTATCTGGGGACGTGTGATGGCAATATGGAGCAAGGTTCCATGCGGGCCGACGTGAACGTGTCCGTGCGCAAGGTTGGCTCGGACGAGTTGAACACACGGTGTGAAATCAAAAACGTGAACTCCGTCCGCTTTATCATGCAAGCCATCGAAGCCGAATCCCAGCGACAGGTAGAAGTTTGGGAAAACGGCGGCGAAGTGGTTCAGGAAACACGATTGTTTGATCCTGCCAATAGCGAAACGCGGACCATGCGGTCTAAGGAATTTGCCCACGACTATCGCTATTTCCCCGATCCTGACTTGCTGCCACTTAACCTGACTCAAGCCTATGTGGACGCCATTGCAGCCACGTTGCCTGAGCTACCTGATGAGAAGAAAGAGCGCTATATGAGCGAATTCGGTCTCTCGGCCTATGATGCTGGTGTGTTGGTGGTTGAACGGGAAACCGGTGCGTATTACGAAACTGTGGTAGGCCAAGGGGACAACAAGAATCGGGACGCCAAGCTGGCGGCCAACTGGGTGATCACCAATCTGTTTGGTGCGCTCAATGCCAAAAGCTTGTCCATTGAGGAAAGCCCGGTATCGGCCGATCAACTGGGTCAACTGCTCGATCTGATGGCTGATGACACGATCAATGGCCGTATTGCTAAAGACGTGTTCGAAGACATGGTTGAAACGTCAAAGAACCCGGCGGATATCGTCGAAGATAAAGGCTTGAAGCAGGTCACCGACACCGGTGCCATCGAAGCCGCAATTGACGATGTGATTGCAAACAACCCGGGTCAGGTTGCTGAATTTAAAGGCGGCAACGAGAAGATCGCCGGCTGGTTTGTGGGTCAGGTGATGAAAGCGACCCAGGGCAAAGCCAATCCGGGCATGGTCAACAAGTTGTTGAAGGACAAGCTTTCGAGCTAGTCACTCGCTCGTCCGGAAGGACTAACCGTCCATCAAGTCGTTTTCCCGCATAAACGAATCGATGTCTTCCTGAAGGGCGTTTCTACCGCCATCACCGTGCTCGAACCGAACGGCAAAACCGTCGTCCCAACCACGTACAACGGATGCGGGGAACGCCCCGAACTTGTCCAGGGCAACTTCAATGGATTGAATGTCATTGGCGGGAACCTGCCCTTGCAGGGACGCGCCACCCGCTGAGAAATCGCTGATATCATGGGATTCGATGAAATCGCCGGTTCGCACCTGAGCCGTCATGGTCAACTCATACCGAGTCCATTGTCGCCGTTCACTACCGTCCATTGAGCGCTTCCGATTTTTTTATTTGGCTAAGCCTAACCGTTTTCGTCGGTTCAGGGAAGCGCCATCGCCCACCGTTTGTCACCTAAAATGCAATCTGATTTGTATAAACATCCCGGTTTTTGGGTCCATCATGTATGGAGATCGTCAGGCTGTCCTCGTTCATCTCAAAAATACCAGTGCCGAGGGTTTTGCCGTAATCATCCCCGCTATCGTCGGGCTCGCGCAGAATTTCGTGCTCTGGCAGTGCCTCAAACAGAATGCGAGTTGCTCCCCCATCATCAAGTGCGCCCTGCTTTAATAATTCGTCAGCACGCGGTTGGCGTACCGAAGACGATTTAGAAATTTCCTGGGGTATGTCTTTCAATTCATCGAAGATCAGATGATTGGCATGGGCGGATGGGCGTGACGAAATTTCTTTGGCGCTGAAACCGCTGGCCGGGGCCTCTACTGATACCAACCGTCCTTCTTTGGCGGATCCCAGATTGTGATGAAAACCGCCCGCCCTGTCCTCGCGTTGCAACCACGTAAGCGCTTCATCCATGGTGGTGCAGTCCAGAATAGCGCGACAGATTAGGTGACGTGGTATGCCCGGTTTCAAATCATGGACGCGAATATTGTTAATGGTCTGCACGATCCCGGCATCATTTGCCGCCATGGCGTGACCGGCCATCATGCCCGGGTAGAGAAAGCTTTCAAATCCGGGACCGTTATCGGGTTTGGCCGTTACCCAAAAACAGTGATCATGGTTATCTGCCGAACCGTCTTCATTGTGGGCAATGGTCGCTGGTTGGTCGCCGTTCGCAGGGATAATCAACGTCGTGCAACCGTCACTCAGTCCGGCGGCGAGGCTAGGTGAAATATCGTCGGGCCAACGCAGATCACCCCGGCAATTCCATAGAAAGGCACGCTCAAACGCAATTCCCATGCCGTCGGCCATGCCTTCCAGTTCACGAACATACTGCGGAACCGTTTGACGTGACGCGGCAATCAGTTGATCGAGATAGTCCGAGCCGGACCAGCGTTGTTCGGTAACCATGAATTCTTCATTGTGCACGGCAACCTGCTGCACTGTATCCGCCATCGCTTCACCGATCATTCGCCCAACGGTGTAGGCATCACCTGAAGCCTGAATATTTCTTATTGTCATGACGTAAACTCCTGAATTCGTGCAATCAACGCGTCATCCACCTCAACACCATTTTGCTCATTATTTGCGCGTTGGTCCAGACGCCGGGTGCCGGGTAAGCGGGCATCGCCCTGACCCGATATTGCGCCGCCGAGATCGGCCATACGTTCGCCAAATGCACCGCCTGAGAATTGATCGGCATTCACGGCGAAAAAGAACTGACCGGTTTTGGGTGGGCCACCAGCGGTGCCTGCAAAGGGGCTGGCATCCTTGCCCAGTGTGGCGCCAGAAATAGCGGCGGCGAATATTTCAACCATCAGGCCGTTACCGAAGCCTTTGTAACCACCGCTCGGTACCATGCTGCCCTTCATGGCTTCATTTGCATCTGTGGTGGGGTTGCCATCTGCACCCAAGGCCCAGCCCTCGGGGATGGGTTTGTTTGCCCGGGCGTGCATGCCAATCTCGCTTTTGGCGATAACACTGGCTGATTGGTCCAGAATGAACGCGGCATTGCCATGACCATCCGGTACTGAAAGCGCGTAGGGGTTGGTGCCGATCACGGGTTTTTTGCCACCAACAGGTGCGATCGACGCCGGCGCATTGGTAAAGCCCAATCCGACTAACCCGGCCTTCGCCAGGCGTTCCACGTGATAACCCAGCACACCGCAGTTATAGGAATTGCGGACGGCCATACCGGCGCAACCGTTTTCCCGTGCCGCCGGGATTAATTCATCGAACCCGGCATCGATGGCTGGATGAGCAAACCCGCTGCCTGCATCGACAACAACCGCACTGACACCGGGTCGGGAAACCTGGGGTGAAGCATCACCTATAACCTTGCCGCACTGTACGTGTTCACAATAGATCGGCACGTATACCAAGCCATGGCTTTTGGTGCCGTCCATTTCGGCGGCGGCCACCGCACGTGCCAGCGAGGCTGCCGCCGCCGTGGATGTGCCAGCACCTTCTAGAGCGTGTTGTGCCAGGGTCTCTATCTGATCGCGGTGCATGGTTGCCATGGTTTATTCCCTATGAATTATTGATTAGCGATAACGCCGAGAAAGTCGCCTGCAAAATCACGGAGCTTGGCAGCGCCCACCCCATGAATATCAGCGAACGCTGGCTCGCTGGCGGGCTGCTCGCGTGCCATGTCTTCCAATGATCGGTCTGAAAATATCATAAAAGCGGGAACGTTTCTTTCCTTCGCCAACTGGGTACGCTTGTCCCTCAATCGGTCGAGCAGGGTATGTTGTTCGGGGCTCAGATCGTCCAGTGCAACGCTTGGGTCGCGTCGGGCCTTCGAGTGTTTGGCTGAACGCTTGATGACGTCCTTGCGGTAATTGAAAGACTGTTCGCCTTTGAGCAAGGCTTGGCCTTTTTCTGTCAGGCTCAGCCCGCCATGGCCAGCCACGTCGATGATCAGGAAACTGGCGGCGACCAACTGACGAACAATGGAACGCCACTCATCCTTAGCCAAGTCCGCGCCAATGCCATAGGTGGGCAGGTTATCATGACCGCTGGACCGAATTTTCTCCGTATCGGCACCACGCACAATGTCGATCAGGTGAGCTTGGCCAAACATCTGACCGGTGCGCACGGCAGCCGAAAGAAGTTGCTGGGCGGGTGTTGTTCCATCCACCACATGCGGCGGGTTGATGCACACATCACAGTTACCACAGCCTTCATTGTCCAAAAGCTGTTCGCCGAAATAGGCCAACAAGGCCCGCCGCCTACATTCCGGCGACTCGCAATATGAAATCAACGCATCCAGTCGCTTGTGCTCGCGCCTCTTATGGTCGGTGTCACCATCATCTTGTTCAATGAACATGCGCCGCATGCGTAAATCGTCCAGACCATAGAACATATGCGCCTCGGACGGTTTACCGTCGCGACCAGCACGGCCAATCTCCTGATAGTAGGATTCTACATTGCCCGGCATATCCGTGTGGCACACATACCGCACATCCGGCTTATCGATACCCATGCCAAAGGCGATGGTGGCAACCATGACATGGGTTTCGTCATCGGTCATAAAGGCGGTTTGGTTTTTTGTGCGCGCTTCTGCGCTCATACCGGCGTGATAGGGCAGGGCAGCAACGCCATTGTCGTTCAGGAACTGCGCCATCTTTTCGGTCTTGGCCCGAGACAGACAATATACGATGCCGCTCTCGCCCTTGTGGGCTTGCACCACGTCCAGCAACTGCCGCTTGGCATCACCCCGCATTTCCACGTTGAGTTGGATATTGGGTCGATCAAAACTGGACACGAAATGACGTGCGGGTCCGCCAAACAGTTTGGTGGCGATGTCGTCCTGGGTCGTTTTGTCGGCGGTGGCGGTCAGGGCGGCGATGGGAACATCAGGAAACACCGTCTGAAGTCGGCTCAGGGCCTCGTATTCCGGTCGGAAAGACGGCCCCCAGCGCGACATGCAATGTGCCTCATCAACAGCAATCAGCTTAACGGGAAGCTGTGACAACGCATCCAGCATGCGATCAGTCATCAGGCGCTCGGGCGCCATATAGAGCAGGCGTGTTTCGCCCGCTGCGGCCTTTTTCCATGCGGCGACATTGACCTGCCGCTCGCGTGACGAGTTGATGGTGTCGGCGTCGACCCCGGCCAATTTCAGCGCCGCAACCTGATCCCCCATGAGGGCGACCAGCGGTGAGACAACGATGGTCAGTCCCCCCATAAGAAGGGACGGCACCTGAAAACATAGAGATTTGCCCGACCCGGTAGGCATAACAATCAGCGCGTTCTCACGCGCCACCAAAGTATTCACCACGTCCAGCTGTCCTGCGCGGAAGCTGTCATAACCGAATACGTTTTTGAGAATCTGCTCAGGCATGGTGGCTACTATACGGGGCGTGTAATGAGGCTCACAAGCCTTGAAATCGCATTTGAGAATGTGACACTGTGCTATGCAGTACTATAGTCGATCAACCACGCTGATGCCTTCATCAAAATGGAACTAAGTATATGACCGTACGCCTCGCCATTGACGTTGGTGGCACATTTACAGATGTTGTGCTTGATCACCATGGCCACAAGACAACGGCCAAAGTCCTGACCACGCCATCGCGCCCGGCAGACGGGTTTATGGCTGGTGTGAAACAGGTTTTGGCTGACAGCAGCGTGGCACCGGAGGCCGTTGACTTAGTTTTGCATGGCACCACACTGGCAACGAATGCCTTGATCGAGCGCAAGGGCGTCAAAACCGCCCTTATCACCACAGATGGTCACCGCGATACGTTGGAAATCGCCTACGAAAACCGGTTTGATCAATATGATATTCAGGCTGACCGTCTGCCGCCTCTGGTTCCCAGGGCACTGCGTTTACCCGTCATCGAACGCATCAGCGCGCGCGGCGAGGTTCTGAGAGAGCTTGATGAGGACTCCGTACTGTCCCATGTGCCTCTGTTGAAAGAGCAAAAGGTGGAGAGCATCGCCATTGGATTGATCCATGCGTATGCAAACCCGGATCATGAAACGCGGATATCCGAAATCCTGCAAGCCGCCTTGCCCGGTGTTGCCATTTCCCTGTCATCGCAGGTTTGCGCAGAAATCCGTGAATACGAGCGGCAATCTACGACGGTGGCCAATGCCTACGTTCGCCCGAATATTTCGGCGTACCTTGCCGATATGGAATCGCAACTGACGGAAACCGGTTTTAAGTGTCCATGTTTGTTGATGACATCGGCGGGCAGTCTGGTCACCATCGAAACGGCATCCAAATTCCCGATTCGATTGGTTGAGTCTGGACCGGCCGGTGGCGCAATTCTGGCCGCACACATCGCCAAGACCCGGCAAGAAAATCAACTCGTTTCATTTGATATGGGCGGCACAACGGCAAAGATCTGCCTGATCGATGATGCCGAGCCGCTGCTCAGTCGCGAGTTTGAAATTGACCGTGCCCACCGTTTTATGAAGGGAAGCGGCACCCCGGTAAAAATTCCCGTTATTGAAATGGTGGAAATTGGTGCCGGTGGTGGCTCCATCGCCCGCGTGGACGAGTTGAACCGCATTCAGGTCGGTCCTGACAGCGCAGGGTCCGAGCCGGGGCCAGCCTGTTACGGGCGCGGTGGTACGGGTGCGACGGTAACGGACGCTAATCTGATTCTCGGGCGGTTGGATAGGGACCGGTTTGCAAACGGCAGTATTACGCTCAGCAGACAGGCCGCCGAACAGGCGCTGGAGGACAGCATCGGACGAGCACTTGATCTGGGTGCATTGGACGCCGCCAAGGGTTTGATTGAAATCGTTGACGAAAATATGGCTAGTGCGGCGCGCGTGCACGCGGCGGAACGGGGTAAAGACCTCGCCGGTCGGACCATGGTAGCCTTCGGCGGTGCAGCGCCCCTGCATGCCACGCGACTGGCCGACAAGTTGGGCATTGAAAAGGTGATTGTGCCAGCAGATGCCGGTGTTGGTTCCGCCATCGGTTTTTTGTTAGCGCCCATCGCCTATGAAGTTGTCAGAAGCTTCTACGCGCGGCTGGAATCACTTGATTTCGCTTCAATCAATACGCTTTTCGCTACCATGGAACAGGAAGCCAACGACGTGGTTCGATTGGGCATGCCGGAGGGGCCGCTTGATGTGCGTCGGCATGGCTACGCGCGATATGTGGGGCAGGGGCACGAAGTCAAAATCGACCTGCCGTCCGGGCCGCTGGACGATTCGTCAATAAAGATCATCCGCGCCGCATTTGATGCGGTATACGAAAGTCACTTCGGCATGTTGGTGCCGGATATGCAGATCGAAATTCTGACCTGGTCAGTCACCGTTGTTGCACCGCGCAAACCTGATGCAGAGAACGATAAGTCGCCAGCGACCACCCAGCCTGAAACTGAACCGAAAGCGGGTGAGGCCCGTGTGCTGCATGACCCGCGCTCCAAAGACCCTGAGCAAGCCTCCGTGATTGACCGGGACCAATTGCAGGCTGGCGGCGAGATTGCTGGCGCGGCCATTATTGCGGAATCCCAAACCAGCACCATCGTCCCTGCCGATTGGCGGGTGTCGTTAAATGAATTTGGTGATTTGATACTGGTTCGCAGCGTGTCAGAAGCCCTGCGTAGCCGCGAATCTGGCTTAGCCAACGACGTTCGCATGCAGGTGTTGTGGGATCGCCTGATTTCCATCGTCGAAGAACAGGCGCAAGCCATTATCCGCAGCGCATTTTCGACAACGGTGCGCGAAGCGGGCGATTTGTCCGCCGGTATTTTCGATCCGGGCGGTCGCATGCTGGCCCAGGCTGTGACCGGAACACCCGGACACGTGAATGCCATGGCGGCGTCGGTGGGATATTTTCTGGAAAAATACCCGCCTGAGACCATGCGGCCCGGTGACGTTTATGTGACCAACGATCCGTGGTTGGGCACCGGCCACCTGTTTGATTTCACGGTCGTAACCCCGGTCTTTCACGAAGCCACAATCGTGGCGTTGTTTGCGTCCACGGTTCATGTGGTTGATATCGGTGGCATCGGGTTCAGCCCGGACAGCGGTCAGGTGTTTGAAGAAGGCTTGTGCATCCCCATCATGCCGCTGTTTGAGGAAGGTGTGGCGAACAAATACCTGTTCGATATTTTGCGCACCAATGTACGCGAGCCCGTTCAGGTCGTGGGCGATCTTTATTCGCTGGCGTCCAGCAATGAAATCGGCGCGCGTCAGTTGGTTGATATGATGGGCGAGAGCAACCTTGGGACACTGGATGATCTGGGCAATCATATTATCACCACATCTGAGACGGCCATGATTGAGGCCATCTCCAAACTGCCGCGCGGTCAGTATACGAACTCTATGACAGTGGACGGCTACGATAAGCCCATCGATATTCACGCCACGGTGGATATCGGGGCGGATTCAATTGTTGTGGACTATAGCGGCACATCGCCGGTCTCGACCTACGGGATCAATGTGCCGTTGACCTACGCGCAAGCCTACACCTCGTTTGGTCTGCGCTGCATCATCGGCAGCAACATCCCCAACAACAGCGGCTCCTTGCGCCCTATTGTGACGAATGCGCCGGTGGGATGCATTCTGAATGCGCCGAGGCCGTGCGCCGTCAACGTGCGACATGTGGTCGGGCAAATGTTGCCGGACGTGGTGCTGGGTTGTCTGGGCCAGGCCCTGCCGGGTCAGGTTCCGGCAGAGGGCAGTTCCAGCCTCTGGAATCCCATGCTGTCGGGTGGGCACGGTCTTGTGGGCGATCAAAGTTACGGTAATGCCACGCCGTTCTCGATCACCATCTTTCATTCCGGCGGCACCGGTGCCAGACCGGGTAAGCACGGCTTATCAGCCACGGCGTTTCCATCCGGCGTGCGAAATACACCGGTGGAGATTACGGAATCCATTTCGCCGATTGTCTATTGGCGCAAAGAGTTCCGCGATCAGTCAGGCGGTGAAGGTGAGTGGCGCGGCGGTGATGGTCAGATCATTGAGATCGAGCACGGCGAGGGCGCACCCTTTGCCCTGTTTGCCCTGTTCGACCGAATTGATAACCCGGCCCGCGGTCGTGATGGTGGCGATACCGGCGCACCGGGGCGTGTTTACCTGGACGACGGCACGGTGCTCAAAGGCAAAGGCAAACAAATCATCCCCGGCGGCAAACGATTGTTCATGGAACTACCCGGCGGCGGCGGACTAGGCCGAAAGCCTTAGGGCCATAAAACTTTGATTAGAAACAAGGAAATGGCGGACAGGGAGAGATTCGAACTCTCGGTACCCCGGTAGGAGTACGGCGGATTAGCAATCCACTGGTTTAAGCCACTCACCCACCTGTCCGCATGCCACCATCGGGTTGGTCGTATTCAAGGTTAAATACAGAATACGCGCCGACTGGCTATATTTCGCCATTATCTACGCATGTATTGGCCCTGCGTCAATGCAGGAATTCACATGGCGTAAAATAACGACAATATGCCTCTAATGATCTGCTGGCACGGCTATATTATAGCTCACAATCCCGCCCGTCAGGCGCTTCAGGTCTTCCACGTTTGTAGAGAATACACAATGAGGATGCCCGGCGGCGGCGTAGATTGTATCGAATCGCTTCAGGCTGCGATCAATGACCATGGGCAGGGCTGTGCTTAGTCCGATCGGGGCCACGCCGCCAATGGAAAATCCGGTGGTTTGTTTGATGGTATCCGCGTCTGCCGGTCCGGCGTCACCCGTTAAATTAAGCGCTCGGGCGAGATTTTCGGGCGCGCAACGGTGGTCACCCGCCACCAGCGCCATGACCAGTTGGCCCTGAACACTGAACACCAGGGATTTGACGATTGAGCCCAGTTCAGTGCCGATCGAGATTGCTGCATCCTCAGCACTTCGGGCGGTATCATCCAGTTCCATAACCCGGTCCTGGTATCCCGCATCCACCAGAAACTGACGCACGCGCTTGACCGTATCCCGGTTCAGATTACCCGTTTTGAGTTCTAATTCTGCCATTATGTCACCTACTCAATAACTGGGACGTTCATGCCTTTTTCCACCGCCGGGCGGGCCGCGATGCGTTGTTTCCAGTCCCATACCCTGGGGCACAGGGCGGGCAAATCAATCTCATGCCATTCCCACCGCATGACCCATGGATATGTTGCCACATCGGCGATGGAATAGTCATCCCCGGCCAGGTACGCGCCCTCGGACAATCGTTTGTCCATCACATGATAAAGACGTTTGGCTTCGTTGCGGTAGCGATCTTCGGCGTAAGGCACGTCCTGTTCCAGGTGTTTCAGGAAATGATTGGCCTGGCCGAACATGGGGCCAACGCCAGCCACCTGGAACATGAGCCACTCCAGCGTTGCCATACGCTTGCGCGGATCGGTAGGCAGTAAAGGGCTGCCGGTTTTCTCGGCCAGATAAATCAGGATGGCACCCGACTCGAACACCGAAATGGGCTCTCCATCAGGGCCACCCGTATCCACAATAGCCGGTATTTTGTTATTGGGGCTGATGGTCAGGAATTCCGGTGCGAATTGCTCGTCCTTGCCAATATCAATGGTGTGCACGGTGTAGGGCAGCGCGAGCTCTTCCAGCATAATGGAAATCTTGCGCCCGTTGGGTGTTGACCAGGTATACAGATCGATCATGGAAACTCCTTTTGGATCGGATATCCAGAAACAGTAAGGACCCGCTCTGTTTGTCACAAGCCTCTACACGGTTTGGATTTTGGGATTCGGCTTTTCGATTTGTATAGGGTACTGTCACATATCCGTAGAAACGGGAGACCCGGATCATGAAAAAGATCAATAATACGATTGCCATGCTGTTCTCAGTGGCGCTTTTACTCACCAGCTTTTCTGTGCCGATTTACGCCGCGGGCGACCTGCTGCAATGCGTGACCGATTGCATTATGGAAGAAGGCGAAGGCGAGGCTGATACCTGCCAGTTACGCTGCGCCAAAATACACGTTGATGTGAACAAGGAGCCCAAGGACTGCATGAAAATCTACAAGCAGTGCAAGAAAACCTGTGACGGTGACAAGGATTGCAAGAAAGAGTGCAAGACTGAGCTCTTGTATTGTAGCTGATATTGTAACTGATATTGTAACTGGCGGAACCCTGTATGACTGAGCTGCCAAACGAACAAGCCATGCGATCCTACCGACTGGACCGTATCCGAAGCCTTATGGCCGAGGCCGATGTGGCCGGGCTTGTGTTGTTTGATCCGGTCAACATCCGCTACGCCACGGGCAGCCGCAATATGCAGGTCTGGACCATGCATAACCCCTGTCGGTACGCCTTCATCGCCACGGGTGGCCCGGTCATCATGTTTGATCTGGGAAGCTCGAAACATCTGGCGGCGGGGCTTGAGACCATTGATGAGATCAGGCCCGCCAGTGCCTGGGATTACATGATGGTGGGCTCGCGTAACAACGAGATGGCCGCAAAGTGGGCCACCGAAATCGCTGATCTGGTTGACCGACATGGCGGCGGCAACAAGCGCCTTGCCATGGACCGGGCCGACTGGCTGCCGGTTCAGGCCCTGCAAAAGCTGGGTGTTGAGATCGAAGATGGCAAGGCCATAACCGAACGCGCCCGCCAGATCAAATCTACTGATGAAATCAAGGCTATGCGCATTTCATTTGATGCCTGTGAAGAAAGTATTGCGGTGCTTAAATCACGGCTTAAACCCGGCATGCGCGAGAACGAGGCGCTGGGCATTTTGATGCAGGCCAATTTGGACCGTGGTGGCGAGTACCCGGAAACCCGGTTGCTGAGCAGCGGTCCGCGGACTAATCCATGGTTTCAGGAAACCTCAGACCGGGTCATGGAGGTGGGTGATCTTATGTCTTTCGATACGGACCTGATCGGCCCTTACGGTATCTATACCGATATATCGCGAAGCTGGGTTGTGGGCGGCGGCCTGCCCACGGACGAACAGCGCCGGTTGTACGAACTTTCAGCCAGACAACTGGATCACAATATCGCCCTGTTGCGCCCCGGTATGGGATTTGTTGAATACGGCGAGAAATCCTATCCGTTACCGGGCGAATTCCTCGCCAACCGATACGCCGATGTGGCGCACGGCTGCGGTATGGGGGTGGAATACCCGTTGATCCTGTACCCGGAAGACGAAGAACACGGTTTGTATGACGGCGTGTTTGAAGCGGGCATGGTTGTCTGTGTGGAAAGCTACATCGGGGCCGTGGGCGCGCGCGAAGGCGTCAAACTGGAACAACCCGTATTGATTACGGAAAACGGGCCCGAACTGTTCATCACAGATTGCCCGCTGGAAGACGATTATTTCTGATTACCGGGCATTATCCTGTTCATATT
>Ga0233449_1000779_pt1 | contig 33622 bp, 38 predicted proteins | sample SI_124_October20_FD_183012 | JGI IMG/M metagenome (GOLD analysis project Ga0233449, IMG submission 183012) | Seawater microbial communities from Saanich Inlet, British Columbia, Canada - SI_124_October2016_200_MG | ecosystem: Environmental > Aquatic > Marine > Inlet | place: Canada: British... | reverse complement strand
TTCCTCTCTCTCCCGCACTCTGGAATTTCAGTGCCACTCAAATTTGGGAATAAAAGAATGAATTTAAGTAACAAATAGAATAATTAGGGAATACAAATTTATTACTATAAAAATAAGGTTATTCTCTATTATTCCCTTTTTTATTTTTGGGAATGAAAAGAGAATGAATAAAAAAACTAAAATATACATATAAATAATATTTTTATATATTTTATAGTAACAATTATAATTCAATATAACGATATTCTCAAAAAAACAAATCATTCCCATTTGGCACTGAAAACCATCATTTTGGCACATTTTTGGCACTGAAAACCATCATTTTATCTACATAGGGAATAAAAAAGGGAATATATTGTAAATCGTAATAAAAATGTGATTAGGGAATACTTTTTTGTTACGGTAAACCCCCCATTTATTCTCAAATATATTCCCAAATATAGTATAAATATTTTCCTTATATTAAAGTATAAATGGTCATATATAAATGCGACTGTTGTGATATCATAACAAATTTAAAATCAAATTACAACAGACATTTATTATCAAAAAGACATCTAGCAAAGGAAATACAATCGTCCGATGATAAACCCTCTATGTCAACAGATATTGTGTTAGTGACAAACAATAATGAGGGAGAGGATGAGGAAGATTTAAAAAAGGATTATTTTTCTTGTGAATATTGTGATAAAAAATTTAAACAAAAGAAATCTGTGTGGAGACATATAAAATACTCTTGTGTAAAGAATAAAGACGAAGACCTAAAGGAATTGGTGCGTTTGTTGAACTTACAGATAGAGCAACATCGTGATGACTCTGAAAAAAAAGATAAATTAATAACAAATCAACAAAAACAAATAGATAGGCTTATGGATAAACTACAAGTACCCCATCAGGTAAATAATAATACAACAAATAATATACAACATAATCACATAAGGTTATCTTATAAAGAGACAAATATATCTCACCTAACTGACCGAGATTATCGTAAGGCTATAAATAACATAATAATGTGTGTAAAAACTTTAGTAGAGATAGTGCATTTAGATCCAAATCACCCAGAGAATATGAATATATACGTATCAAATTTGAAAGATAAATATATAATGGTGTATACAGGTGAAACATGGGAATTAAAGAATAGACAATATGAAATAAATCATCTATATGACCACAATGAAATGTTGTTAAGTGAATGGCTGAAGGAACATGGTACAAGAGAATTACGAGACAAATTTGAAAAATATTTGTCTCGAAAAGATGGAGCGATTAATATGATACATGAAGAAATAAAATTAATGTTGTATAATAATAGACACACAGTGGAATCTATATGTGAATAAGTATTTTAATATTTAACGAAAAATAAATAAATAAAATATATGCTTACGTTAACGTTAATAGGTCTTTACAATCATCAGTTAGTTTAAAATGAATTCGTCCGTAATATTCGCTTAATAAAACCCATTCACATAGTCCTCCAGAATAGACGGATACATTTGTATATCCTAACTTTTTTAGTTGTGTATATTTATCATAAGGCGATTTATCATTATGATTTCTACCGTAAATAATTATAGGATTATCTTTATTTGTGGACGATACGATATTCTGTTCATATTGTCCTTGTATAGTTTTATCGATTAAACACGATTGTTCATCGATAGGTAATGTATTGATAAGAAGTGTATCATATGTTTTTTCGTTAAGTATTTTATTAAGTTGTTCAAAATGTATAGTTCGTATGTCAACGCTAAAAGTACCACCCATAAATTATATATATTATAGTATTTAATTAATATTTGCTAAAATCATAAAAAAAAATTTGATGGCATTATCAGTTTGTGGTAAATATGGTATATCCTTGTTAAAGTCAAATGTAGTCGAAACATATTCTCTATTAAGATACCGACTGGATGATACTGATAATTCTTCACGCTTTTTGCGGGTATTAGATAACAGATGTTTTTTACTTTTGGATAGACTATTGTTATTATTCATATCTTCTTCAATCGTCATATAATTGGTTTTAATATAATTTACTACATCATTTTCAATAGCCCACTTAAAGAAATTTAACTGTCCGACCGTTGTCTCTATACATATAGTATTTTTTTCTATAGGAATTTGTATTCTGTCCCATCTACAAAATGGATCAAAGCGAGATTTTTTATAAGCCTTTAGTTTTAATTTATATGAATCATATACCTTAAACCGCTTCCCGTTAACCATGAATGACGTATTATTTTTTTTAGCGTAGTTGGTTGTAAACCAATCAATAATACGGAGAGACACGTTAGAGACACCATTCACAATAGATAACATAGTTTCCATATTGTTACTTGTATCGTAAAATTTCATTATGTTTATTAATAATAAGTCATTTTGACTAAGCAACTGGGCTGTCATTTATAGATAATATGTTAGATGTTTAACTTTTTTTTATTTGTATTGTTTTAAATTTTTTATAATATTCATGATTACTGTCTCTACGTTTTAAATTACAGTCTAGACAACATATACAAGTATTTTCTGAATAATGTCCCTTTGAATTATCAAATCGTTCAAGTGACCACTGACGTCTATTTTTTTTAGTTTTATATACCAACAACATATCTTTTTTACAATAATAACATTTTAGGTTAGAATCAGCAATTTTATTTAATAAACAATCATAACTAATATATAATTCCTCATTAAATTTACGTTTAATTTTATCTTGTTGCTTATAGGAAGATAATTTACATTTAATTTCCGACTCAATATAATGTCTGTGACAGAAAGATATGTCATTGACTATATTGGTTATGTATTCTAGATGATTATTAAAATCATATACATCTTGGTCATCAATGGTTTTTTTGCGTATATTTGATGTGTCATATTGAATAGTTTTCATGTATAATATATATAACCGTTTAAATATAAAAAGATATATAATATATAATGTCTCAATGTAAAGACCTGAAAGCACTAAACTACATAAATATGATTAAGAAAGGTAAAAATATGGTGAACCCAAATCCAGATTTAACTAATTTAAATAAACTGGAAACATTTTTAAATAATGATATTGAACAAAATAAAAAACAAAAGTGGAGTAAGATTACAAAAACCGATAAGCTCAAGAAAATTAAAAAGTATATTGAAAAATTTAAAGAAGATAATAATCTGACGGATGAGGAATCATCTATGCATACGAAAATGATAATGTTACTATTAGATAAAAAACGTCTGAGTAAAATTAATGAAATTAAATATGACGAGGTTGAAGGTAATATTATTAGCATACAGCATTTATCCTTTAACCCAGACACACGAGAATTTACTACAATCAAAAATTAATATACAAACTATACTATAATTAAAAATTGATATACAAACTACTTATATATTTACATAATGGATTTATCTGATAACCTAGTTGACACTTCATTTAATATTATTTCCGATAATGTGGATGTGTCATTTAATGAAGTGATTGTAGAAAACATTGATGTCTCGTTAAATGAAGTGTCTATAGAAAATACAGATGTCTCATTATGTGAAGTAGAATACCCTCCAGCAAAAAAAGAAATGACCTTTGAAGAATCCATTATATTTGAAGTGGAAACCGTATTTAACGATAATCCCAATATAATTACGTCACCAACATACATGAAAGATATGTATACATATTTATACAATAACTATAGTTTGTTTATGGATATACCAGAAGATTTTGAAATAACATTGTCTCGTATTTTAATAGACCACGGGTATATACGGAGTTATGAGACAAGCTATAATACGGATACGTCAATTGTATTAAAGGACCATATAGAATATCTAACAAATATACCACAACCGGCACAAAGGACACCTGAATGGTATGAATTTAGATATAATCACATAACAGCTAGCAATGGGTGGAAAGCATATTCAACTGAATGTTCAAAAAACGCATTGATAGTAGAAAAATGTGAGACATTTAATGTGAATAAATATAAGAATAATCTATCAGAGTCACCTATGAACTGGGGGCATAAATACGAACCGTTAACTACAGCATTATATGAAGAAAAAAATAATACAATTATATCAGAATTTGGTTGTATACCACACAAGGATATAAATTTTTTAGCCGCATCACCAGATGGAATAGTAACAGGTGACGTTAACTATGGTCGTATGATAGAAATTAAGAATGTTGTGTCTCGTGAAATAACAGGTATTCCAAAAAAAGAGTATTATACACAAGTTCAATTACAATTGGAAGTATGTGATTTGTCTGAATGCGATTTTGTAGAGACAAAGTTTACAGAATATGATGATGAAGAAAAATATCTATCGGACGGTACTTTTAATACGTCATCTGATAACAAACGAAAAGGTATTATTAGTGTGTATATTAAAGATGAATCTGAATATGTGTACCACTATTTACCTTTTAGTATAAATAGTGAAGAAGAATTTAAAGAATGGTCGGGCAATATTCCGGTAATAGAAGGTGAAGTATGGTATAAATATAGTTACTGGAAACTAGATATATATTCGTCTGTGCTGATTCCGCGATGTAAAAAATGGTTTGATGCTACATTACATGAATTACAGGTTATTTGGGATATTATATTATTAGAACGGCTTGATGGTAGTTTCGTTAAACGCAAACCGAAACCTAGAGTAAATAAATGTTTAATAAAATCTATATAAAATTATATTATATATCTAATTAATATGACAACTGTAATTAAGAGAAATGGCACAACCGAATTATTATCATATGCCAAAATTTTAACCCGAACAAAAAAATTAGGGCAAAAATTAAACCTTATTATTAACTATAAATCATTAATCGATAAAATAGTTATCCAGTTATATGATAATATTGAAACAAAAATCATCGACGAATTAATGGCGCAACAATGTGCTATGATGAGTTCAACACATCACCATTATTCAAAGTTAGCCTCTTTAATAGTCATATCTAACAATCAAAAAGAAGTATCAGAATCATTTTTATCATGTGTACGTACGAATAGTGAATATTTATCTCCTGAATTTTGTGCTATCGTTAAAAAGAATTACAGCACAATTAATTCATTTTTTGTTCATGATAGGGATTATCTGATAGATTTTTTTGGGTTTAAGACATTAGAGCGTGCTTATCTAATTCGACATAATGACGTTATATGTGAACGCATTCAGCATTTGTGGATGAGGGTGGCAATTCAAATTCATGGAGACAATATGGATAAGGTAAAGGATACATATGATGCACTGAGTACAAAAAAGTTTATCCACGCGACACCAACTTTATTTAATTCGGGAACAAGGTCACCACAGTTAAGTTCATGTTTTTTATTAGGAATGGAGGAGGATAGTATAGATGGTATCTTTAACACACTTGCTGATTGTGCAAAGATATCTAAATGGGCAGGAGGTATCGGATTACACATCCATAATGTTCGAGCACAGGGAAGTAACATCAGAGGAACTAATGGTAAATCAAATGGCATTGTTCCAATGTTAAAAGTATTTAATAATACGGCACGATATGTTGATCAAGGTGGTGGAAAGCGTAACGGTAGCTTCGCGATGTATCTAGAACCTTGGCATGGAGATGTTGAACATTTTCTTGAGATGCGTAAAAATCACGGCGACGAAGAAATGAGGGCACGTGATTTATTTTATGCTTTGTGGATTCCAGACTTATTTATGGAACGCGTGGAATCTAATGGTAAATGGTATCTAATGTGTCCAAATGTATGTCCTGGACTATCTGATGTGTATGGAGACGATTTTGAGTTACTGTATAATAAATATGTTGCTGAAAACAAATATATTAAAGAAATTAACGCACGTGATTTATGGTTTCAAATTTTAGATAGCCAAATGGAAACGGGGACACCATATATGTTATATAAAGATGCCTGTAATAAAAAAAGCAACCAAAAAAATCTAGGAACTATCAAGTCGTCCAATTTATGTTGTGAAATTGTTGAATATAGTGATAAAAATGAAAGTGCTGTTTGTAACCTAGCAAGTATATCTTTATCATCATTTGTTAAACCAATTCCATATGAGACACCGAATGAACTGATGGTTATTACAAAACCAACTTGTAAATGGTGTGTTCTATTAAAGGCTTATCTCAAAAATAATAATATACCATTTAAAGAAACTAGTATGACAGACGAAGAATTTAAATCATCTGAACATGTCACCGTGCCACAAGTATATGATGGTGATAAATTATTAGGAGGATATAGGGATACGATGGCATTATTAAATAAATCATATTTTGATTACGATGATTTAGGTGAATCAGTAAAAATCATTACTGAAAATTTAAATAAAGTAATTGACATAAATTACTATCCAACTGATAAAACTAAGAAGAGTAATTTCTCTAACAGACCTATTGGTATAGGTGTACAGGGATTAGCTGACACATTTGCTATGTTAAATTTAGCATTTGATTCACCTGAGGCGAGACAAATTAATGAAAATATTTTTGAGACAATATACTACCACAGTATTAATACAAGTATGCGTATTGCTGAACAACTGGGTGCATATGATAATTATACAGGTTCACCTATTAGTCAAGGTAAGTTCCAATTTGATTTATGGAATGTAACACCATCCAGTAGGTATAACTGGGAAGAGCTACGACAAAATATATTTAGATACGGTGTGCGCAATTCATTATGTGTCGCGCCGATGCCGACCGCGTCGACCAGTCAAATTATATCGAATAATGAATGCTTTGAACCATTTACTAGCAATATATATACACGACGGACACTTGCTGGTGAGTTCATTATGATTAATAAACACCTCATGAAAGAATTATGTGAATTGGATTTATGGAATACCTCGGTGAAGGATGATGTGATCAGAGACAAAGGATCAGTTCAAAATATACAATCTATTCCACAATACATAAAGGATAAATATAAAATCGTATGGGAAATGTCAATGAAGTCTATTATCGATATGTCAAAAGACCGTGGGGCATACATTTGCCAAAGTCAGTCACTAAATTTATGGATACAAGAACCAAATTATAAAAATTTAACAAGTATGCATCTATATGGTTGGAAGAGTGGATTAAAAACAGGATGTTATTATTTACGGCGTAAGGGAAAGCATCAGGCACAACAATTTACAGTAAAACCTAAGGAGGAAGAGGAATGTTTATCGTGTGGCTCGTAGTTCGTTAAATATATTTGGTGTGTCTAGTATTAATAATTTATTACGATATTTCTCGTCTAAATAATAACCCATAGAATGATCTTCAACGAGACTGTTATATATGTCTGGAAATTTATATAATAAGTTTTCGACAGCAGACATATGTAATAAATAAAATGGTCCGGTACAATATGTACACCCACCCAGCATGACACCTCGTGGAAATTCAGGATGTGTCGTATGTAACATACATTCATGCTGTTTTAAGTGTAATGCGTTTCCTCCATAACATATATTGTGCTTATTATTATTTAGCGTATTCATAAGTATTTTAAAAAAGTTAGGTCGTATTAACATCTGGTTATCGTCAGTCTTAAATATATAATCTACTTGTTTATTTTCATATATCGCTAAGAATGCCGTTATGACTTTCGCGGGTAAACTTAAATAATCGTCCTCTGTGTTAGTATATATAATTTTATTGTCCTCATCAATTACATATCTTTTTTTACCACATATACTTTTTGAACCCATTAAATGATAATAATTTGGTATATGTTGTAACCAGGTTTGTTTCTGTGTTTGTGCATTGTGTTTATATTTTTCGCAGGATATAATTAATAATATACATTTCATTATATCTATTAATAATAATAAAAAAATAACTATTATCCTTATTATTATTTAAAATACTTATATTATATATTTAATAAAAGCCCATGACGTGATGAATACCACTACATATAATAAACTACCCTCCCTTATATTGCGCTCAAGTAACGAAACTCTATTTTCAATTCTTTGAAGACGGTTTATAATAAATGTTATATCGCTGGAATACATTATACAATGTGTATCTAAAATATTCATATCAATTTTTACTAAGTATTTCAATCTGTTGTTTTAGTTTATGATTTTCTATTTTATAAGTATATAATTCCTTAATAACTTTACTGAATACTAAAGCAGATTCTGTATCGACGTATGGTGATATTAAATTAAAATATTGTTTTTCCATAAATTTATATTCTACATAATCCTCAGGGATACGGTTAAAATTAGGTTCAAGTGAAGACATATGTATTAACATAAAGTATTTATTATATGTTTTTTAGTTTATATGTTTTACGGTGTAGATCACAATAACCGTGCTGTCTGATACCCTCTATGTGTTTCTTTGTTCCATAACCCTTATTTTTTAATAAATCGTATTTTTCATCATACTCAGGATTCTCCTTACACAGGTCTTCTATATATTTGTCTCGCTCTACTTTCGCAAGAATAGAAGCAGCACTGATAGCCTTAATTAATTGGTCTCCTTTAACAACACATTCATATGGTATCCAATGTAAATCATCATCCTTAAAATACGAATAAGGTTTAAAACTACTTCCATCTATTTTTAATGTGATATCGTCTATACATAAGGGTTTTATCTGTGATATTACTTTGGTGATGGACTCGGACATTGAGTCTATTTTAGCGTTTAGTATATTACGTGAATCTATATACTCAGGTTCTTTATATGATATCGCATAATAAGAGGCGTTAGATTTAATATAGTCGTATGCTTCACATATTTTTCGTTTTGATGTAAATTTTTTACTATCTTTTAATATGTCTGTATTAAAATCATCCGGGAGGATTACAGCGGCAGTATATACACGACCTAATAACGGACCGCACCCTGATTCATCAACGCCAATTAACATTATATTATTATTAATATCATATTAATTTATCAATTTTTTATTTTCTACAAGAATATATAATGAATTACAAAAACATTTACCTTTTATTTATACTAGTAATAGCGGTCTTATTTTTTTCACTAGTAGGCTGTGATGACATAGAGGGTATGGAAGATGAACCTGTAGAAGAATTAGCAGTTCCAGTATGTAACGCTAATAATGAAATATGTAAAGACGATAAGTTTATGTTAAAGACATCGGCCATACCACCAGTATGTCCCTCCTGCCCACCATACATAGCGTCTAATTCATCTGAATTAGATGATAATACACTGGATAAGGGCGGTGCTGATGCTGGTTCGGGAACGAAGACAGAGACAAAGGCTCTAGAGTCTAAATCTGATATCAAAAGTTATATAGATGAATTATTAAAGAACGCATTATCTTCTAAAACTCCATCTCCTTCTGCTTCTGCTTCAGGTGATATAGCAAAAGCTATTGGTGGAGGTTCATCTGCTTCTACTACTAACGTTCAACAGGATAGTCGTGTATCTAGCGAAAATACTGAACGAACTGACATAACATACAATATAGATAATTCTATACAGGAACGAAGTATTGATATAGGCGGCGGTGGCGGCAGCAATAAAGGAAATGTACAAAGTCAAGGAAATAGCATGCAAGGAAATGCCATTGCTCCAGCACCAAGTTTTGGGTCATCCACTGGTAGTGTATATTCAAGTGATGCTAGTGAAATTCAGTCACTGCGAGCGGAGTTAACTGAACTAAAAAAGAATGGTCCGGACAGGCCATGTCCAGCGTGTGAAAGGTGTCCAGAGCCAGCATTTGACTGTAAAAAAGTGCCTAACTACAGGTCTTCAGCAGTCGACCAATATTTACCAGTACCTGTATTAAACGATTTTAGTTCTTTTTAGTGCACATTTGAAATGATTTAGAAGTATTGCTAACAGGTACTATTTTTAAAATACATCTGGATTTTTTACCTGTTAAGGCAGTGGAACACCTTTTTTTAGTTGTATTACATCTGGCTCTAAAATGTTCATACCGGTCTTTTACATCAAGATACGATAATGTATTAGGTTTATTTAACATTTTATTTACTACATTATGTAAATTATAAATATATCTAGAAAATGAATTTCTATTAGATAAATGTTTAGACGTAATAGGATGTCGTTCTAAGTTTTTAGCATAGTTTATACGACAATACTTACACGGGAGAGTATCGCCGAGACTTTGTATAAATCTTTTATATTGTTTCTTTTCTTTTTCAGTAGGATTTATTGGATAATTGAAACTTATTGTATGTAAATAGTGCCACATACCTGGCCCCCACACCGATGTTAGCATGCCGTCTTTACTTGCGTAGTCCTTTTTGGTAAATTGTCTCATTTAGAAACTGGTTAGAAAAAAAACTTATTTTATTCTTTAAATCCAATACTGTATCTTTATCTTCAAATGGTTTATTAAATTTTAAACGCATTAGTTCTTGATAATCCTTAACAATAACATATGTATTATTCTTAATGATAATCATTATAATATTAAATAACTTTTATTTTTATATTATAATGATAAGTGTATTACTTTTAGCTGTAGCTATATTATTTATAGCATATATCCTGTATATAAATAAACCCGACTCGTCATTTGTACCTAATGATGAGTTTGTTAGAGACACGAGTGTTAAAGATAAGGCTGAAGTATACTTATTTTATGCAACATGGTGTCCACATTCAATTGATGCTCTAAAAACTTGGCATGAGTTAACAGAAATTTATAAAACAAATGATAAATATAATTTAAAGTTTATTAAGGTTGATGTAGATGAAGACCCTACATTTGCTGATAGTTTTAATATAGATTCATATCCGTCAGTAGTATTAGTATATAAAAACAATCATTATACATACGATGCTTTATTAGAAGCAAAAACATTTAAAACGTTTCTATCAACATTCATAAAATAAAATATATATTAATGACCGACAAACCTAAACTAGATTTAGACGAGTTATACGAGACAAAACATAAACAGGATTTAAGTAGAGTTGAATACTTTAATAAAACTTTGAGACAAATACATACAAAAATTAAAGTAACCGCACGACAACGCAGTCAACCAAACTTTTGTACTTTTGTTATGCCTCAAATTATTATAGGATACCCTAATTATAATATACAAGAATGTGTATCGTATGTAGTAAGCAGTCTTATTGAAAATGGGTTTAATTGTAAATATATACATCCTAATTTATTATTTATATGTTGGGATCATTATGTACCAGAATATGTAAGACGAGAAATAAAAACAAAAACAGGTATATCAATTGATTCAAATGGAAATAAAATAGAACCTAAGGTATCATTTAATAAACCTAAAACAAAACAACAACAACAAAGTACTAAAAATATATATGGAGACAAATTAGATGATTTATTTAATATGGACGTATAATTATGAGACAACACTCTTAGGCATATATGGTGATTTAGTTTCTAGTTGATTATTTGTAATACCAGGTGTTTGTTGTTGACGTGTAAAATCCGACGGGACAAATGGTGTAGGTGGTGTTGGTACACTTGTGGTCATAGTAGGGACAGGGACTTGAACGGGAACTGGTGAGATTGTCTCTGGTGCTGGAGAGGTTGTCTCTTGGACAGGTGTTGTCTCTGGAGCTGGAGAGGTTGTCTCTGGTGCTGGTGCTGGTGCTGGTGCTGGTGCTGGTGCTGGTGCTGGTGAGGATGTCTCTTGAACGGGTGAGGTTGTCTCTTGAACGGGTGCTGGTGTTGGAGCTGGAGTTGGTGCTGGTGAGATTGTCTCTGGTGCTGGAGTTGGTGCTGGTGTTGGAGCTGGAGTTGGTGCTGGTGAGATTGTCTCTGGTGCTGGTGTTGGAGCTGGAGTTGGTGCTGGTGAGGTTGTCTCTTGGAAAGGTGTTGGTGCTGGAGAGGTTGTCTCTTGGAAAGGTGTTGGTGCTAGTGAGGTTGTCTCTTGGAAAGGTGTTGGTGCTGGAGAGGTTGTCTCTTGGAAAGGTGTTGGTGCTGGTGAGGTTGTCTCTTGAGACAAAGTATGTTCTGTTATAGATGAAGTATTAGATGGCGTCTGTGGTGAATTAGGTTTAAAATTATTTATAGTAGGAGCAGACGTAATATTAGTAGTAGCTACTGATTTTAATTCATTTATTTTTTCTAAATATATTTGTTCAAATACAAGCAATGCTCTTACGAATATTTCCTCACATTTAATATAAATATTTAATATATTTTTCTTTGTTTTTGATTCTAGATTTATTAGTTTTTCCATTGTAAGAGTCGGACTTATTATATATTTGTTGTTAGATTCTTTAAAAATTTTATTTAAAATCTTATTTAATTTATTTTTTTGTGATATGGTAATAGTTTCAATCTGTTTAACTAGCTGAAGATATTTTTTTATTAATACGTCATCTTTATCTACTTTAATACCCTGTGTAAACACACTATCATCACAATGAGATGTAATACTAAAATCCATCATCTCGATATCGTTAAAAGATTTTACATTTTCAGGTCTAGCTTCATTACCAGTAAATACTGTATACATCTTATCTAGGTCAGAGTCATACTTTTTTTGCATAGCATCACTTTTTTTACTCCATGTACTTGTCTCTAAATCAAAAATATCATAGTATAATGAATCTAGTTCTTTAATGTTAATATGGTCATTTAACTTACGAGACGACGGACTACATATTTTGTCACCTAATCCAAGTGTTATCTTATCATCTTCTTCAAATAAATTCATTTTTAATATAGATAATCGGGTGCTATGGTGATTAAAGGGATTTATGGATTGACTCATGATAGGTGTGACACCATGGGGTATATTCTTATATGACTCATAGTCTTTTAAATAAAACTCCTTAGTTGTACCATCTGCGTCAACATAACTATATTTAGGATTAACTGTAGATACAATAGCACAAAAAACAGTAATGATTTTCATATAATACATAGAAATCACTTGCACATATTGTTTTTTCTGTTGTTCATTTTTTGGTATAAATAGATGAATATTATTTTTGTCGACTATTTTACCTGGGTTAGTTATCTTACTGTTCATAAACCCAATTTCGGTGTTAGTAAGATGTGTATTAAATATACTATTTGTAAGTAGTAACATTTGTTTGGCATAATCCTTTTGTGTCATTTTAATAATATCAAGTGTGTTCATTGTTAGAATATACTTTGTGGCAATTGAGTTTATAGACTCCTGTAAGTGATCAAATAAATCATAATCGTTAGTATTGTTATTATTGTTGTTGTTGAAGTTAAAATGATTATCACTAGTTATATTTTCCATAGGTATACTAATATTATTAGTGACAGAATTATTCATTACAGAAGACTGTTTATTTCCCATTATAATATGAATATATAAAATTGATATACAAACAAGCATTATACTGTAATAATGGCGTCTAATGTATGGAAGTTATATGACGACGAATTTAAAAAACATAAGAAAGAAGATGTGGTATCAGTAGATAACTGTAAAAAATGTAATGGAAATCTAAAAATAGGTGACAACGGATTTTATTGTTGCTCTAATAACAGTTGTGGTGCTATGTATAAAGATAAAGTCGACATGGGTGCTGAATGGAGATTTCATAATGCGGATGATGGTAAATCTAGTGACCCAGCTCGCTGTGGTATGCCCGTTAATCCATTACTAAAAGAATCCTCTTTTGGATGTAAAATTTCTTGTAATTCTAATTCAAGTTATGAAATGAAAAAGATTCGTCGATACACTGAATGGTTATCGATGCCATATAAAGAAAAGGCTAAATATGAATCCTTCCAAATGATTACAACATACGCAAATCAAGCAGGAATTCCTAAGATATTTATTGAATCCGCTATTAGATATTATGACCAGATTTCAAATAACATAACATATCGTGGTTTGAATCATGATGGATTATTAGCGGCATCAGTATATATCGCATTCAGAGCAAACGGTAATTCTCGGACTGCCAAAGAAATAGCTACTATATTTCATCTGGATTCATCCAGTGCAACCAAGGGATGTAAAAACGCATTAAACCTATTAAATGACTTAGAGGAACATGTTGAAGAAAAAACAAAACTAGAGACATCTACTCCGGATTCATTCATTCATCGGTATTGTAGTAAGTTGGGTATGAATGATAAGCTGACTGAATTATGTTATATTATTGCTATGATTGTTTGGAAAAAGAGACTAATATCAGAAAATACACCTGATTCAATATCGACCGGCATTATATATTATGTATGTCAAAAATGTGATTTAAATATCAGTAAGTTAGATATACATTATCATAGTAAAATTAGTGAAGTGACTATTAATAAGTGCTATAAAAAATTAGAATCAATTGAATCTAAGTTCTTACCACCAGAAATAAAAACTAGATACAATATATCATAATGATAGTATTTATAGTTCCATATCGAAATAGAAAATATCATAAAATACATTTTTTAAAATACATGGAATATATTTTAGAAGATGTGAAAGATTATGAAATATTTTTTATAAATCAGAATGATACCCGCCCATTTAATCGTGGGGCAATGAAAAATTTTGGTTTTAAATACGTAAAGGATAAATATCCACAAACATACAAGGACATAACTTTAGTATTTAATGACGTGGATACAATGCCAGCAGAAAAAGGATTAATAGATTATGAGACAACGCACGGTGTAATTAAACATTATTATGGGTTTGATTTTTGTTTAGGCGGTATATTTTCAATAAAAGCAGGTGATTTCGAAAAGATAAATGGATTTCCAAATTACTGGACTTGGGGATTAGAAGACAATACTATATATTATCGTGCTAAAGCACACAATATACATGTTGATAGAAGTGTATTCTATAAGATGGGTTCAATGGAAATAATACATAGTGTAGATGAGTTGGTAAAATTTAAAAAAAAATCAATGACTACTAACACCGCATTACGATTTGACACAAATGGTATAGATTCATTAAATAAATATATTTATGAATTTAGAGATGGTATGGTGAATATAAATACATTTGATTGTATGTTACATATAAATAAGAATGATGTAACTGCGGTTACATTAAAATCAGGTAATCCACCATCACGACAAATAAAAATGGGATTAACATTCTTATAAATTAATATAGTTCACGCATTACTTTGAAGATGCCCTGATTTGTAGATAGTGGTTTTTCTACTTTAACAGGTACATCAAGATAAATAGAAATACATTGTTCTACAGTATTATCTTTTAGCATTTCAATTGCCTTAATAAATGAATAATCTGTTTGTCTCATCAATATTTTAGCATTTTTACATTGATTAATACAATCATCTACTGTTTTACACGTATTAAAAATATTGCTAGCTTGTTCGAACGGCAATTGTAACATTTTTAAAGTGTTTTCTTCAGATAAAATGAGTTTGTCTTTTACTATATGAATAGATTGTTCTAATGAACAGTTAGTGTGATCCATAAAGTTTTTTGCTTTTACATAAAGGACATGACATTCCTCCGCTGTATTACACGTATTAAATAGTTTACACGCATCATTAAAATATAACTGTTGTAGGATATCGTGAGCTTCTTTTTCAGATAATTGTGTTTTATGTATAAACTTACGAAGCTTCCGTGTTAAAACTGTTTTTTTTACGTGTGAACCTAATGGGACAAATGGAGGATGCTCAAGTATATGTTGATACAAATTAAATTCTGGTGGAGTATCACCATGTAGAAATATGCGCATACACCAATCATAAGAATATTTTAGTAACATATTGTTAGCCTCGTTAGAAGTATATGTTGTATTCTTAAGTAATTTAGATATATATATATTTTTATATTCGGTTATCATACATTGCTCTAATGATTCACCTGATGTTAGTTTATTAAGAGCCTGCTCATACGTTAAGTATGTAAATTTCTGCGAAAAAATAGTTGCGTCATCCATATAGATATACAATAATTATATATTTATATAGTATTAATGTTATTAAATTTATTATGTTCCCCAGCATTAATATATGTTATTTTTGTGTTAATACATATAATTACTGAAATCCAACAAAAAAAATATGACCGTATTATGTCTCGTCTATTAATAGGATTATTATTTACAAGTATCATACAGGTATTATGTATAAAAGGATTGTCTCTAATTGCTTGGTTACTGGTTAGCATACCAATTATATTATATGTGTACACAACGATGATAATATACTTTGTATTTGGAATAAATCCAGAGGATAGGGTAAAGCATTACCAATTATCAAATAACAACTAAATTAATATAAATATAAAGTAAATATATATACATACATGAATGAATATAAACTGGAAAATGAATGGACATTTTATATTCATTTACAGCATAATTCAGACTGGTCTTTATCAAGCTACCATAAGATAATGAAATTTAATAATTTAACTGACGGAATATTGTTAAATAATCAATGTGACTCAGAATTAGCAAAGCATTCATTATACTTTGTAATGAAAAATGACATAGAACCAATATGGGAGTCACCAGACAATATAGAAGGTGGTGTATTTTCTTTTCGTATACCAAATAAGGATATTGAACGGGTATGGAAGATAGTGTATTATAAATTAATCGGAGAGACATTGTTTAAGGATGAACAAATAAAGAATAGTGTATCAGGGATATCGAACTCACCAAAGAAAACATTCTGTATATTAAAGATATGGATGAAAAATAAAAAATATCAATCAGTTGATATATTTAATTTAAAAAATATAGATTTATCTGGTGGTAGATTTAAATCACACGCTTAATCGTGTTTCATTTTAATAGAAGCTAACCCTAATTTTAGCTCACCTAGTGATGCCACATTATATTTAATTATAATAGGAATATCATTTTCAATATATAATTCAATTGTGTTACATAAATTAGTACACTTAACAAAATAATTAAGATGCTTAACCGGATAAAATCCTTGAATAATTTTATTGTGTTTACGGACAATTACCATTTCGTCTGACTCACCGCGAATAATCTCGGCACTGCCGTATGGACATATTGCTTTAAATCTAATCTCATTTTCAAGAGAATTAATTTCTAATACGTCAGCACCCATTCCATTTAAGTCTCGCACGATTTTTTGAAAATCGTTTGAAGGCAGGTTAATGATTGAGGAAAAGGTTACTGGTGGTATTTCCATTTCCTTACACCCTAGCTCTATTAACTTTAATTTTTGAATTTTTACTTGAGATTTTTGTTTGTTATCGAATTGTGCGGTTAGGTTTTCGACAATACCATCATTGTATTCGTCATTGTTAATGTATAATGATAATATTTCACCATTATCAATACTATTTAACATCTTAGAAAAATGTGGCATATTTACACCAATAATGATTTTAGGCTTATTACAAATGAATAACTCAAAGTTTTGAGAAAATAATTCTAGATGCACTACGATACTATGTGATGTATCCATATTTACAATCTTTAAACCAGCTGGCGTAAAAACCAAATTTGCTTCTTCAACAATATCCTTCAGTGCAGCAAATAATACCCTAAATGGGGTAATTTGAACGGTTTTTAATAATAATACTTTATCTGATTCTGGTGCGTTCATTAAATAACTTACTTAAAAGTTATTTAAATAATAATAAAAACTAATTATATTTACTCATCGTCATCATCATCATCATATTCTGGTTGCTTTACAGTATACCTTTTACTAGCAATCTTATTAGATACAATGTAAATAGAGTTTCCGGTCAAGATAATATATGCGTCATCACAACTGAAAAACTTAGAAAAAACACTAGTATACTCGTCATCACTTTTAAATAGACGTTTTTCTTGAGAATTGCTGACTACAATGATTACCTTGTTATTTAAAGAAGGTATCCAGTAATCCATTTTGATTGGTTTATCTTGTTGGCAAGCAATTTTAATAGCATTTGCCATGATTTTGACACTAGGTAAAATAAGTTCCTCTGACATATACCTTTTAAATATATTTTTATAGATAATATATTACGCAACATACACAAGTTTTTTTATTTTCTTTTTATTTTTCTTTTGTTTGGGAATGTATTCAGAATCATATATCTGTTCATATGAACGTTCCAATAAATCAGTAACATAATTATAAATTGTAAATAAATCGTCGTCTTCACATTTTCCTACAATTAAAATACTTCCTGTTCTAAAGATCATCACCGATATTTGTTGTCCGTTATTTAATTTATATTTACATTGAATACCTGGATAACTACACGAATCAAATATACATTTTAATACACCTTCAGATTTAATAATTCTCACAAATACATCCCTGTTAATATGAAAATTACTATTAAAATTTGAGTTAACCAATATATTTTCACGTAGCTCAACATGTTCAGTTATAGGGTGAGATATGTATGGACAAAGTATATTGGCTATAATCTTAGATGCGATATCTACTAGAAAGTTATCTTGAATACCAGGTATCTCAACTTTACCAGAATTAAATAATTTTATATGAAGTTCTCTAAAGATATTATCTATTGACACCCTATAAATTAACACAAAACAATTATAGAATACACTTTTTTCTTTACTCTTTTTATTTTGTTTAAGAACATCATTTTTTGATAAACCTATGCTCACTTTACGTGTATCCTTAAACTGAATTCGTCCATTAGGGTTGTCAATATGATTTAATATTTTTATATTAAGAGGTAGCGTAATATTCTGTGTTTGGGTTTCAAATTCATCCACTTGCTGTTTGTCAGAAAATATAAATTTCATTTGCTTTTTTATAATTCCTTCTTGCATTGTATCATAGGAAATTATAGGTAACTTCCAAAATAGTTCTTCTAGTGATAACGTAAAATTAAAATATAAAATTTTAGTTTTAGTTGATATGTTTAACTTCCCACATTTTGGCATATTGGTAGGCACTTGTATAGGTGTCTCAACATCAATAAGAGGTTCGTCATTATTTAGATAAGATTCCCAAATAGAAGATAAATCCATAATATTTATATGAGTGTAAATTATTATATCAATTTTGTAATTGTATAAAATATGGCATAAAAATGATATCAAAATATTGTATATCCGGATTATATATTATTGTTTTCATCATACTAATTAATTTAAAATCAATTTTGTGTTTATCCACCATATGTGTAAATAATAACCTAAATAGGTCTTTTAAATAGAAATGTTTATACTTATTGATTGTTGAAATTTTATAATTTAAGCATATACTTTCTATGTCCTTATATTTTATAAGATTACTTACATTATGTTTATGTTGTTGAAGAGAGTTTACCATACTTCTTATATCAGTATCATTATTTTTTATTAGATTACTTAATGTTTCATCTGATATTTTAATATTCTCACTTTTTATAATATGTTTTAAATATGATGTGTAATTATTGGCATTATAAAAATATAATATTACACATTTATTTCTTAAGGACGGTGTTAACTTACTAATGTAATTACATATTAAACAAAAATGGACATTATTGTTATTATTAATTAGAGACAACAACGAATTTTGTGCTATTTTTGTCATCGAGTCAATCTCATCTAAGACAACAAATTTTTTTTCAGAATTTAATATGGTACTACTATTTACGAAAGTGTAAATTAAATTTCTTATAACGTCTATACCTCGGTCATCCGAAGCATTTAAATGAATAACATTATTAGAGTAATTATATTTTTCGTTAATAGATTTTAGTAGACACATAATAGCAGTAGTTTTACCTGTTCCAGGTGGCCCATAAAATAACATATGTGGAAAAAAATTTGTATTGATTATATTTTTAAAAATCTGTTGATGTGTGTCTTTTAGTTTTAAATCCGTAAAATTTTCCGGTCTATATTTTTCAATCCACGGAAACATTAATTTAATTTAATAAAAGTATTTAAATCATTCTGGTTTATTATAATAACATGAGTAATATACCAAAAAAACGAGGACGTAAGCCAAAGGGTGGTAAGATAGTTGAGCCAGCCACCATACCCGTAGCAACTCAACGAATATTCGTAGAAAACGTTATACTTCATTTAAATTGTCATAAAAGTGACATACATGTAGTTAATGACATAGACCGTTCTATTCATTCAATTGAACCATTTGAATCAGAGTCTTCCTTCGCAGAGATTGAACATAATACCGAAGAGACAAAAATTGGAGACACAACTGATAAAGTTAATAAGACTATTTCAGGTAAGTTAGCTGAACTTGAAAAGGATTTACACACAAATAATATTCATCAATCATCTAACTGTTTTTGGTGCACTTGTGGGTTCGATACACCTGCTATTTTTATTCCGTCTGGACACAATAATAAGAAATATAATGTATATGGATGTTTTTGTAGCCCGGAATGTGCTTCCAGTTACCTATTTGAAGAAAATATTGATGATTCTGTAAAATATGAAAGATACCATTTATTAAATTACATATACGGTAAAATTTATGACTATAAGGTAGCAATTAAATTAGCGCCTTCTCCATTTTATTTATTAGATAAGTATTATGGAAACATGACCATTCAAGAGTATAGACAATTATTAACTTATGAACGACTATTTTTAGTTACAAATAAACCACTGACTAAGGTATATCCTGAACTACATGAAGATAACGTAAATTTTGAACCTATGTATACAAATAAATTATTGATGAAACCAGTAACTGAAGTAGATTCTAATAATAAAATGAATGAGGTATTTAACTATAATTAGTTTCAATATATCTAATTGTCTTAAAGGTATCTGCTGTTTTGCCCCTACACACCAGATATGGTTTCCATTTTTTTAATTCAGGTATGTATATACAGGTAACTAATTTTGGAATATTTAATTGTTTATCTACATTACTATCGTCATCTTCTGTGTCACTATATTCAATTGTTTTATAATTTTTAGATTTTTTAAAAATTGTATCAATTAAAAATGTAGTTTTAATGTCATTTGAAAAGGCATTTGTATGTAATACTGGTTCATTATTGCGCATAACATATAAGTTGTATCTATATTGTACTATATCATCCTTCTTAATAATAAAATTAGCTAAAAGGTCATGCATCACAAAAATATTAAATCTATGACCATACTCAACGACACCATATACTGGATACGATACGTTAGCGAAATATGAAATAGATTTATTATTACACATAAAGGGTAACTTAATTTGAGTAGTGTTAGCAGTATTCTTTATGTCGGTAGATAATACTGCCTGTAGAGTATTTAGATTATTTAAGTTGTGTTGTAATTTTATGTTTTTATATAAACATAAATACTCGGCGATAAATGTTCGTTGAATTAACGTTCCATACATTATCGTCCCTGTCGATAGCTCTTCATCAAAACACACATAAATTTTTTTTATATATTTCCTATCTTTATCGTAAAGCATCACACAAGGTTCGTCGTTATCCATAGTGAAATATATAAAACATTTTTTACCACGAGGAATTAATACGTAGGTTTTATTGTTACTTAACGTATTAATACGAGTGTATTTACTACTCCGTACCATATCCATTGATTATAATGTATTTATATTTTTAAATTCATTTAATGTTTTCTTTAAAGATAATATTTCATCTTCACATTCTATACCCTCATCCTTGACTGGTAATAGGTCATATAAATTTATCTTTAAATAATATAATATAAAATGGATAACCAAAATAAAAGATAACATATAAATAAACTCTTTAATCATACTATTTTAAATGACATTAATTTTTTGATATAAACGATAAAATATCAGGAATATCCATTTCGTTTGTACATTCATAATAAATATGTTCTGTGTCATCATATGCGTGTTTTACTAAAGTAACGTGTTCATTAATTCTATATCTATAAAAAGTTTCAATACATTCATGATGGACATATGGTATGTAAAAAGATTCTGTAACACTATACGTATTTGAGTCTATATACATATTGTCTTTTTGATAACTATTAAAATGTTTAATTCTTTGTTTATATAGTTTATTGTTGTCAAAATAATAAACACCATCTGGTGTATAATAAAAGGTACTTATCACGTGTTCCATATAAGTAACACGTGGTAATGTGTTCATCATAATATATACTTTCATTTATATTACATATAGTTATGGTTTTAAATTAAAAAAAGTATCAAGATATGGTTTATTAGTCATAGCATCACGATAACCCAATAAATACATATTGTATATAGACATACTTGGTGTATACGTTAAACCAGTGGAGGACACAGTTTTATATCTGCCAAACATACGATATGTCACTATTAAACATTTTTTTTTACAAAATTGTCGTAATCTCCAATATGACAACGCACCATCAAAATATGCGTTTCCATTATAATAATACAGTGGTGTTTTTTTTGTGACCATCGGCACGAATGAGCTGGCTTGACAACAATTTACTAAGTCATTTGTTGATATAAATGTATGATGAACATATAATGTATATGATGAGGTTGTTAGTCCGACATATTTATTGGTTAAATCCAATTCATTAAACTTTATTGTTTTTTTCATATGATTAAATATATTTTCAGCTAATAAAGCTATATCTGACGTAATCTTATGATTAAACAATAATCGTAAATATTCATTAATAATTGTCACAGGTAATGACATAAATATAATGGTCATTGAACCAGCTGAAAATCCAATCATTTTTACATTAGACAAATCATATGTATTCCGTAAATAATGACATACACCTAATATATAGAATCCATAATATCCTCCTGGACCAATAATCATATCAAATTCTTGTATTTTTGATGAGTCTGTATTTTTTTTGGTGTATAAATACAATGCTCCACTAAATATCATACCACTTATTAATAATTTATACATATGTAGATATCTATATTTTAGTTTAAGTTAATATATAAAATTGATATAAATTAACACTACTATATAAATACAATGAATATCACTAATGCTACATTATTGCGAGAAAACGTCGTTGGTCATTTTGAAGGTATATTACAGAACCAGTTAATGTCAATTGAAATAGAACAAGGTATTTATGATGAGACATTAAAACAAAGTAAACTACATCATACTGAACAGTCTTGGGACAACGATTTATTTGGAGTATTATATATTGACTGCTTTAAGAAAGCAAATAGATTTATAAAACTTCATCCAGATAAACTACTTGACGGAACTTTTGTGGCAAGCGAATTGGCATCCAAAACGGATGAAGAACTGTATCCAGAAAACTGGACTAAGATTATTGAAGAAAAAAAAGTATTGTTTGAAAATAAATATTTTCCTAAAATCGAAGCATCTACAAATAACTTTCAATGTCGTAAATGTAAATCTAATGAATGTACATATTATCAAATGCAAACACGCTCAGCGGATGAACCAATGACCACATTTGTAAGTTGTATTAAGTGTGGCACAAAATGGAAATGTTAAATTAATTCTAAATCTTTTACAAACCAAAATTCGGACTTGCCATTAGGTAGAGGTCTCTTTATAATAAATGGAATTTTTTTTTCAATTAACTCTTGGTTTGCGATAATATGGTTATCTATAATAGATTGCTGACCACTAATAAATGGTTGAGCACCCTTATTTAACTGATTTACACGTAGTCCAATGATTTTAGTTTTTTCGTATTTTGAGAGAATTGGTAATGTTTTATGTAATGGATCTACGATGATACCCTCTTTATTACGTGTAATAATGGAGCGTTCATACATTGTATCAAAACTGATTGGGATAGCTTCTGGATGATATGTTTTAATATATTCCATATCATTTACATTTCTTGGAACAAATTCAGATTCCTCTTCCTCATTATCAGTATTGTCTTCGTTATCCTCTTCATCTGAACCACCTTGAGCATTATCAAATTCGTCATCTTCATCATCATCTTCGTCGTCTTCGTCGTCTTCTTCTTCATCAAGACCACCTTCAGTTTGCTGAATATCAACATCTGGTACACCTCCTACATCATCCACATCGTCAAGGTCATCCTGTTCTTCAATATCCTCTTCAACTTCAACTTCATCGTATTCTTGGGTAGGATCCATTATTAAAGCAACATATAAAAAATATAATCAATTTTATATATTATTAAATTATTGCCACATAGTGTCACAATAACAACACATATATACGTATTTCATATTACTTTCGTCATATCTATAATATATCACATCGTTTGAGTTATTTGATTTTAATGACTCACATTCTTTATTAGGACATGGTATAGAGTGAATATGTGGAATAGTTGGGTCAAATTTAATATTTTTGTTAATATTAATAGGAGTCTCTGGATATTTTTCATAAGTGACCTCTTTAATTAACTCTAAATTATCTACTACTTGTTCGTGGTTACACTTTCTACAAAAGTAATTCATTGTTTGTTTTTCTGTGTCTTCATCAACATTTACTTTTAGATAATACATATTCTGACAGTTTCCACAAAATTTCATTATATATAATATATACGTTTTATTTATTCAATTTTTATATTTATTGATTTTATATAGTATTCGTTCATAATTACATACACTAGACATATTACCATAGATAACTATATTAATGTCTGCGTTTGGTTTATTTGCTAAGTTAATTATATTTTGTATATTTTTATGGAATAGTTTATTAATAAGTTCGTGAAATCGCTTAAAAGGTTCGGGTATCTTAGAACAATCCAGATATGTTAATATGGATACCTCTATGTTTTTATATGAAACTATTTCATGGTATTTTTCAAAATCAATATGACCTTGTGATATACCAGGCTCGTATAATAGTGGTTGCTCATCAAATAGTGTAGATATATTTAATAATACAGATGATAATGATTGACAGGCACTCCACCGTTCACCTGGCCAAGTATTTAATATAGATAAACATACTTTACCATTCACATAGAAATTAGGATGGAATCTAGTTGAACCATCACCAGTAAAAAATGTTACGACAGGTGGCTCAAATGGATAGTTATCCGGAAATTCTATTTTAAATAAATAGCACCCATAAGCATATGGAGTTCCCTCAACACCATAAATTAGGGCATATCCTACATCAATAGCATGATCGTCATATAAATAGTATATATTGTCAAAAGACTGTTCAGTCATGACATCTTTTATGTCTCGCATAATTCGTTTGTTTCGAATGGTCATAATTATAATACAAATTTATCTTTAATGTAAAATTGATTAAAAATAAAGTATATTATTATATTATAATGACTCTCGATTCGTTCCTCTCAAAGCATTATACAAAGGAAAATCACAATTATACTAAGATAAAGAGTGAAAAACATAATGTTTCCGGAGGGAAATATGGAGTACCATTAGACAAAGTAGATGACTTTTATACTTTATATAAAAAACATGTGTTCGTAAATAAAAAGGAGGCATATATGACCGAAAAACAGTTAGAGTTAGGTCCAATTTTAATAGATTTGGATTTTAGATATGACCCTGAAATTATGGACAGACAACATACTGCTAGTCAAATAAACATGCTCCTACAAAATATTTTTGAAATCGTGTCCATTATCAAAACACCAAAAGATGCCGATGCTAATTGTTTTGTATTCGAGAAATCTAATGTAAATACTTCAGACGAATCGGTTACCAAAGATGGGATTCATATTGTAATCAATATTCAGATGGATTTCATTGAGAAAGCTATATTACGAAATAAATTATTAATGATCATAGGCAGTGTATTTGATGAGTTACCTATTATTAATTCATGGTCTGATGTAATAGATGAAGGAGTAATGAAAGGAGTGGTCAATTGGCAATTATATGGTTCTCGTAAACCAGGATGCGAGGCGTATCAATTAAAATATTACGTTAAATCAAAATATTTTAATGGCGATTGGACTTTTAACCAAATAGAATGTTCTGATGAACAATTTGTTATGGATAATTTTGAAGATTTAATTGCACGCAATAGAAATTTAATTGTATTTAAACAATCGCCTTCCATCTCGGCCGAATACACATTGCTTAAAGAGTCTAGATCTACTAAAACACAATCTAAAATAAAAACATTAAATCAAAAAATTCCAGAGTCCGAACCATATTTAATTTCATCAGAAAGTGAACTTGATGAATATATTCAGGATTATTATTATAATAAACCAACAGGGATGGAAACATTATTAACCGAGACAATTAAAGAGACTCATGAATACGTAATGATTTTGTCTGATGATTACTATCGTCCAGGGTCATATAATAACTGGATAAAGGTCGGTATGGCATTGCGTGTATGTGATCCTATATTATTTGCTTCTTGGGTTAAGGTTAGTAGTAAATCTTCAACATTCAGTTTCACAAACGTCAGGGATATGTATAACACATGGAACGGGTTTAATACGGATCACGGTCTAACAAATCGGTCTATTATTTACTGGGCAAAACAATGTGATCAGAAAAAATTTGCTATAGTCAACAATAAGTCAATATCTAATTTTATTCACTATTCCTTTAATAACCAAACTGATTGGGACATAGCAAACGTAGTATATAACTGTCATAAAGATGGATATATCTGTACAAATATTAAAAAAGATATATGGTATGAATTCGATAAACATAGATGGTGTGAAAATGATAGTGGGGTAAGTTTACGTAATAAATTATCTACTTCACTATTTGCAAAATATAATACATACTATAATAATCAAGAAAAGAGCACAGTTGATGACGACAAGAAAAAGCAACTGAACACAGAATATAATAAGTTAAAGAAAAAATTAAAAACCAGTAGCGATAAATCTAATATTATGAAGGAGGCTAAGGAGATATTTTATGATTGTAACTTCTATAAATACCTAGACTCAAATCCATATCTAATTGGATGCGCAAACGGCATTATTGACTTTAAAAATAAGACTTTTCGGGACGGCACACGAGAGGACTACATTAGTTTATCAACACTAATGAATTATGTCCCATTAGAACAATACAAACAAACTAAACCTAAAGTGATTGCTGAAATTAATGAGTTCTTCGAACAGCTTTTCCCAGAAGAAGAGTTACGGAACTACATGTGGGAACATCTTGCATCAACTTTAATTGGTACAAATGAGAACCAGACGTTTAATATTTATACTGGTTCGGGTGCTAATGGTAAATCTAAATTAGTTGACCTTATGGCAAAAACCTTAGGCGACTATAAGGGAACTGTTCCGATCACATTAATTACTCAAAAAAGAAATAGCATTGGTGGAACATCATCTGAGGTAGCACAATTACTTGGTAAACGATATGCTGTAATGCAAGAACCCAGTAAAGGAGACAAAATTAATGAAGGTATTATGAAAGAAATTACTGGTGGAGACCCAATTCAATGTCGTGCGTTATTTAAAGACAGTATTACATTTGTTCCACAATTTGAACTTGTCGTGTGTACTAATACATTATTTGGTATTGAAAGTAATGATGATGGTACATGGAGGCGTATTAGGGTATGTGAGTTTAAGTCTAAATTTACATCAAGACCAAACACAGCAGAAAATCCAAATAATAATGATGAATTCCCTTTTGAGGATTATCCATACCAATTCCAAATTGACGATAGGATTGATGCTAAATTTGATTACTGGGCTCCAGTATTATTTAGTATGTTCGTAGACATTGTATACAGAACACAAGGTCGTGTAAAAGATGTACCTTGTGTTATCGAGCCTACTAATAAATACCGTGAACGTCAAGATCCTCTGCTTGAATTCAGCCGGGCAAGTCTCAATGTTGAGCCAGAGGATAACAACCTGCCGCCACTACAAATCAGCGTTATTAAGGATGCGTTTAAACAATGGTGTTACAACCAGTATGGAACAGACAAACCTCTATCTACTACAAAAGAACTCACTGAGTTCCTCACAAAACGATATGGACGTCCAACAAAATCTGGATGGCGAACAATCTCTCTGGTTGCGGATGGAATTTAAAAAGAATTTATAGGGTATATTGATATTGAAGATGTATTCATTATAGCATATTTTAATATTTTAAATACTAATGGATAAATGACTGTAGGTAGTATTAATAATATCAATAATGAATATTTATAGGTAAATATTTTTTCTTGATTTATTGCCAGAAGGACAGCTGATATGTATAATATATAATAAATATAATTAAACCATGAGTTTATCCACTCTATTTTAGCTTCCTCTTTATTTCGGTAATGTAATTTTCGTGAGGTCACCGCACTTTTGTCATGTGTATCATAGTTATTTTTAGTGAAGGTTTCTAAATCCTCTAAGTATTTTAATACATCGACCGCTTCTTTTGTTAAATTAATATTTAATGTATTTATACCGACGTCAGTTGGTGTATTTTCTTCATCTGGGGGTGTGCAATCTTGTTCCTTTTGTTCTGCTTCATGTTTTTGTCTCTTCTCTAACATTTTATCATATTCTTCCTGCCATTTGTCTCCATAATACATCTTAAATACCTTTTCTTCAAGTTCAGATAATTTCATATGGAAATTTTCACCTGATTCTATTTTTAATTTATAATCTTTCATAGCCAATTCACGTTTATCATCTTGATTTAAAGTTAACGAATAATTACTTTCGCCTGAATATTTTACTGTAGAAGGAGCACCACATATTTGACTACCTTCTATATCATCTCCTATGTTTTTTATTACGTCCTTATTTATATTATTTTTATTTAATACATCAACTATCTTTTGAACTTCATCTGTATATCCTTCTTTAAACGTCACCACATAGTTAATGATAATCACAATGAGTATAAATAATAATATAACATTCATATATTATTATATTATTATTAAATTATTAATCATTTTAAAAGCACATAATAAAAATACCCCAATATTAAAAATATTATTGACTTGATGGATACATAATAAAAATTATCTACATATATCATTTTTGTGTTTTTATTTAATTCTGATATATTTAGATTTGTATTAATCATTGATTCTATTTTTTCTTTTTTTACACGGATAGCTTTCTTAATACATGCTAATTCACGCGAGTCATTAACATTATAGTCATCTGCCTTTTTATTTTCGTCAAACATCTGACAAGTTTCCATTATATACACACCCTATAAAAATAATCATACATGGTTGCTTTTTCGTTTCGTAATATTTTACAAATCTGTCCTGGTTTCATAAATATAGCCTGTGCGACCGGGTCAAAACGGCTAATTTCAGGAATCTGTGAGTTGTCTTTAATATTATATTTATTTTTTAATTCAATCACTTCCTTATCCGTCAGGATAACATGTTTCGGTACATATTTATGTTCTAATACTCTAAATTGAAGAGCCCATAGGTTTGTAACAATAATATATGGCTGTTGTGAATTATCTGACTTTAGCTGACTACGTAAATTATCAAGTGGGTGTGAACCTAACACAATATAGATGATGTCGGTGTCCTTTTTATCGGGAATATTAGATACCATATTATCTAATGCTGTTTTCGACATTCGTTCAAGATGATACATAACAATAATCCTATCACCATTTGGATGAGTTGCCGTAAATGTTGGTAATTCCATATCGTCTGGTATTGGTTCATGGATAAATCCAGCAACTTGTAAATTATAGGTGATTGTGTCATAGCTTTTAGCGATATCGGGATCCATTTATATATTACATATTTATAATCTTTATTCAATTTTATGTATTATACCTTTTTAACAACACTAAATGGTGAATCGGTAGGTGTTGGTTGCCCAAATGGTAGTGATGACTGTGGTGGGATTGTGTTTGGTGGAACTGGTGTATGAAGAATAGGCGGCGGATTATTTGAGTTCATTGGGGTTGTATATACTGGAGGCGGTGGTAAATTAATATTTATGACTGGTGCATTATTGTGTTCTGTATTGGAACTGGATACTGGACTTACAGAGCCATTTGATTCTGATCCATTTGATTCTGATCCATTTGATTCTGATCCATTTGATTCTGATCCATTTGATTCTGAACCATTTGTCTCTTCACCTAGTTCGTTATTAGGTTCTGATTTTGTCTCTACTTTTGTCTCTACTTCTGTCTCTGCTTCTGTCTCTGCTTCTGTCTCTGCTTCTGTCTCTGCTTCTGTCTCTGCTTTTGTCTCTGCTTCTGTATCTGCTTTTGTCTCTACTTTTGTCTCTGCTTTTGTCTCTGACTCTTCCTCTGACTCTTCCTCTGACTCTTCCTCTGACTCTTCATCTGACTCTGCCTTTGTCTCTGGGTCTAGTTCGTCCTCTTGTCCATCATTTGATTCGTCTTTAGGTTCTCCTGTATCCTCAATAGAATTATATTTAGAATCAACAGAAGATGTGCTTTCATTGCTATTAATACTAGATACATTTGACATAATGTCCTTCAAATCATATGTACCCTTTCCTTCAAGATAATCAACATTATCATCTGTTATAATACGCATATGTATATTCATAGTAGTCAACTCTTGTATTAACAATTTAAAACAATATGGTATATTGACAATGCTAAACGATTTTCCAAATTTAGTTATTAGTTGTGGTGATGGGTTTTCTTCATTGTCATATTTTAATGGACCATCTATAGATAAACTATAAAACATATCCTGTTCCTTATTATATAATGCAATGTTACCTGACTGATTACATATGGCTAGTTTATAACTGTCACCACGATTCATCATCGAATCTTTAACAAACGCGGTCATACCGTGACTGATTACACTATCACGTTCCATTTCTCCTAGAGCTAGTCCACCATCATTTGCACGACCACCTACTGTTTGTCTCTCAAGTAATGTTCTTGGTCCAGTGGTTCTATAATTAATTTTATCTTTAACCATGTGTTTAAGACGCATGTAATATGTCGGACCCATAAATATACTAGTCTCAATCTGTTCTCCGGTCATGCTATTATATAGAATTTCCTCTCCTTTGCTATTGAGATTATTATTATTAAGTATGTTACCTATAATTGTATGCTTCGGTCCTTTATTAACAAACGCTGTACTATTACCATGGTAACCCGATGTAACACAGGATTTACCTAACAACATTTCTATAAGCTGTCCTATTGTCATACGACTTGGTAAGGCATGCGGATTTACTATAATATCTGGTTTTAGACCACTCTTAGTAAATGGCATATCTATTTCTGGTATTAAACGTCCAATAGTTCCCTTTTGACCACACCTACTGCAAAATTTGTCTCCTACGGCTGGAGTCCTGTCCTCTCGAATACGGATCTTAGCAATCCTATGCCTTCCATTATCTGTAAGATATGCCTTGTCGACAAACCCAAGTTGTCCTTTTTTTGGTGTGACACTTTGGTCAACATATTCGTTATTTAATACATTTAATTTACCAATAACAACTGTCTTATCATTCATCGGAGTATCCTTTCGTATAAGTCCATTCTCGTCTAGCTGTGTGTAATCATACCCCGGCTTTACACTTGTAATTTCTGGATATTTAAGAATGTTATCGATTATTTTACTGGTTTTTTGTTTATTTGTAGACACCTCTTCATATGTCTCATACATATTAAAGTATGTTGTCCGAAATAATCCACGGGTGACCGCTGCCTCATTTATTAAAATAGCATCCTCTACGTTATATGCTGTATGACTCATTATAGCGACAATAACATTTTCACCATAAGGGTGTTGTTCTTCGTGAATATCATTAAAATATCTAGACCTGACTATAGGTTTTTGACCATAATTTAATAATACACCCATTTTGTCAATACGGTTAAAATAATTAGAATGATATAGAGACACAGCCTGTTTAGCTTGCCCACACGCAAATAAATTACGTGGTAATGGATTATGTTCAACAAAAATTGCCTGGTTTGTCATCATACCTAATATCAGTGATGGATGAATTTCTTTATGTGTATGTCTATTATTAATATCATGTCCTTGAGAAATTAAACTCATATTTGATTCGTTTGAGTCGACATATTCAATAATATTTGTTATTTCCGCTTCTTTTACATCCGGTGGTGGTAATTTTTCGTAGTATTTTATATTATTTGTTCCATTTACACATTTATCCCAATCGTATTTCCTGGTATCTACTATATCGTATTGTGCTACTGGTATTTTTGGGTCAGATTTATTTGTAAATAATAAAGGTCTCGATAAACGTCCCTTATCGCTGTTGATTATGACCATTTTAGAAGTGTTATCTAACCTGATACTTACGGTTGATGGAATATATCCAAGTCTTCTATAATGTATAAACTTGTCCACAAATTTTCGTTCTTCATCTATTAATCCAATCCAGTTACCATTAATAAATAGCTTGTATTTATATAACGCGTCTTGAACCACATATATGTTATCTATTGTTATTAAGTTTATAAAGGACATATTTGTGTTAATCCATTTAAGAATTTCACTTGCTTTATGTTCAATAGTAATACTACACATCATGGCCATGTTTTTATGGAGTCCAACATTACCTCCATCTGGTGTATCAATTGGGTCGAGGTAGCCATACTGAGAACCGTGTAGTTGATGTGGACCAACTATCTTTGAGCTACTATCAAAATCCAAATTAACTTTACGTAGATGAGACAAAGCAGAGTTATATGATAAACGGTTCAAGTCTTGGATAACACCAACACGTTTTGTATGTGACTTACTACCCCAGTCACCTTTAAACGCACGTTTTATTCCATCGTGAACAGTCGTGTTATTAAAAAATCGGTCTTGAATCAATTCCATAATTTTTTCGTTATCATCTGGATCATGATAGTTACCTGATTGATAATAATATTCTTTATCAATCGTTAAACGTATATTTGAATACATTTCACCAATATACTCATTAAATAAGTCTGTTACTAACTCACCACTACTTTCAACGCGTTTAAATGTGTAACTGTCTCGGTCAGTTAGCGCAGTCTCTTGTTTAATACACTTGAGAAGTTCCATAACCATGTATCCTATAAATAATGCCTTCTGTTTATAGTTAGGGCTGTATTTATTATCTTTTGTGTCACTGATATGTGGTAACAGATAGTCAGTTAATATCGAATGTACCTCGTTTATAGATTGTTGTTTGGTGTAATACTTGATGTAATTAAGTGCTTCCATTTGCGAAAAAATGGTGCTGTTTATGTGTATTGATGGTATAAGTAAATTTAAATATCGTTCATTTATATCCACATCATTAACAATATGTTCAATAATAGACTTATCACTAATTACACCTAATGCTCTCATTACAATGAATAATGGTATAGGAGATTTTACTTGTGGAATGTCAACCATAAGATGTTGTTTCTTTTGTGTTTCCGTATCGAGGACACGACGTATGGCTAACGTACGTTTCGGTTTGGAACTGTCTTGAGACACCGATTTAATTTCAATAGAATAATCGTGTTTACCATCATTTAGCTTACGAGTATATATCTGATTGTCTCCAAATTTTTCCTGTGGAAGCACAACTTTTTCCTTCCCGTCAATAATAAAATAACCTCCATAATCATGGCGACATTCACCCATCTGGAAACGGATATCTTTATTGAGACCACTTAACACACACAAATTGGATTGAAGCATAATTGGTATTTCTCCAAGAACATAATGATAATCCGCATCTTCGGGTGGGTATGAGCGAGTCATTACAATAGGTTTCTTTACAATCTTGCTGTGCACAATATAATCAACTTCTATATCATAATATACATTAGTACAATACGATAAGTTTTTTAATA
>Ga0233449_1000777_pt1 | contig 33627 bp, 47 predicted proteins | sample SI_124_October20_FD_183012 | JGI IMG/M metagenome (GOLD analysis project Ga0233449, IMG submission 183012) | Seawater microbial communities from Saanich Inlet, British Columbia, Canada - SI_124_October2016_200_MG | ecosystem: Environmental > Aquatic > Marine > Inlet | place: Canada: British... | reverse complement strand
CCCGACAACCAGAAATTTCTTTCCACTAGTCAGACCATAACGCCCAAACGTGATTTGCACAACATCATTGAGGTGCAGCGTGAACGGCTGGACCTTCAATCTGACGCGATAAACGTCACGATCCGCCTTGTATATAACCAAGAGTCGCGCCGCTTCCGTTGTTGCGGCTGCGCTCGAATCCATAAGCGTGTTCAGCTTCAATTCCGTCGCGTTCAAGTGCTTCGTCAAAACTGCCGCATCATTCGTTGTAACATGCCGGAATTCCCGCGCCGTGAAATCGCGGGTCGCGGAAGCCGCCCCGGCAGCAAGCTGGAATTCGACTTGCTTTGTCCAATTTGGTTCATATCCAAGCGTCACACGATGCGAAGCCACATGCGTCGGAACCCGCTGCAATGACAGTATTTCAGTTTCGGAATACTCGCCGTCAGCCGTTCCAGTTGGCGCGACGATCTGCCCGACTTCAAACTTGCCGGATCGGTTGAAACCATAGAACCCGCCAACGCTTGCAATCAATTCATCCAGTACAGACAAAATTGTTTTTTCGTTCTTGCCATCAACATAAATTCCAACCGTTGCGCTGTTCGCAGTGTTCAAATCCGAAATGCTTGTTGCGTCAATATCGCCAGCCGAAAACCCGCCATATGTTTGAACAATTTCATCCATAATATCGGCGGTCGTCACAAGATAGGTTGACGGCTTCGAACCTTGAACGTCACAAGTCACCTGTGCCGTCAATGGCCCACCGTTGACCGTCACAACGCCCGTGGTCACGTTCACGCTGTATTGGTTCGCGCCGGGAGGCGCAGCCACCTTTGTATATCCAACGCCGCCCACATAAAGCGCGTCAACGTCATTTATAAGGCCGTCATGGACCTGATACAGCCCTGTGGCGGCATCAATCATTATCGGCGTGACGTTCAGGCACCGACCAAAGCAAAGCGGCTTGCGTGTGCCTTTAAGGTCTGCCCCGCCTTCGTTTCCGCCCGTGCCAGCGTAAAGCGTTGTTTGAATCGGAAGCGTCAAGGATTCCTGAAAATCTCGCAATCTAATAACAACGTCAGTATCAGTAAATTCAATTCCATCCGCCGTCCCTTCGAAAATGGTCGAATAATCCGAATAAGCATCATCAACCGCGCCTAACTTAATCGTGACAGCCCTGCCGTCGAAGGCGTATCCCGACAGATCGTCAAGCGCACCGTCAGGATTCGCCAGCCGCAATTCACCAAAAGATGGAATCGACTTCCCACCGATCACGCCTTGCTGAAACATAGAACGCGAAAACGAAAGCGCAGTGTCGATTCGCCCCTCAAAATGCTGGTTTGAAGGCGTGTCGGCTGGCTCCGTGGTGAAACCCTGCGTCGAATAATAAATTGTTTTCAGGGCCGCACCGTCGATGTCATACGGCGTTAAAATAGCCAAATAATGTTTCTCTGAAAATGGCGAGGCGACCAGATCGGCAAGTGCCATTACGCGAACCTCATTCCGGCGTTTGGCTGACCAGCAACCAACCTTGAAATGGTTCTTGTCAGCGCAGACATTTCGCCGCGCAATTCGCGTATCTCATGCACGATTGATTTCGACCCTGTGGGATCGCTGGAAGGCGTCTGCTGGACGATTCCAGCCGCGCCGGGAGTGATTACCTCTGTTCCGCGCTCGCCTACCCTGTACGGCTTACCGGGAAGCATTGGGCCACCGTCTGCGCGGGGAATCGGCTGCGACCGCATTGCGTCAACCTTTGAAACAAGGTTAAGCATGTTGTCATTGAACTTGCCGCCTAATCCGCCGACCGCGCCACCCATCATCCTTTGCGCTTCGCCAGCAAGTGCCATGCCCTTCGCTTGCGTCTTTTGAATCTGAGCGTCACCGTTTGGCCCCGCTGGACCGCCAACAAAATCAACGTCCATTCCAGCCCGTAAAGCCGCGCCAACAACCTTTGACATAATAGAAACGACTGTTGACATTGGGCTTGGCAAGCCCATCGCGAAGAATGATCCCTGTAATTCAGCTTGCGTTGCCAGCGCGTTCTTGTGCGCTTGCGTTCCTTTCGGAAGGCTTTGAACCAAGTCTTGTATTTGCTGAAGCTGTGACGCTGTTGTTTTGCCGAAAACAGTATTTCCTTCAATATTTGATCCAAGGCCGGGACCAACGCCCTGCGAAGATTCGCTGACAGATACGCCGCCGAACCGACCCTGCGCCCCTTCAAACGCCGCTTCCGCCGCGCTAACCTGACCGCCGGAAGCGAAGCCGCGAACCCGACCGCTGTTCAATGCGTTCAGATTACCCACGCCGATCTTGCTGGCAGCGTCAGCGTTTATGACATATTCACCATTCGACAACATCGCCGGGATCGAATCACTTGTTCCCGTGCCGGGACCGCTAACAGAACCGCCGGAAGCGAAGAAACTGGAAACATATTTCAGGGCAGACGAACCGACAGCCGAACCAGCCGCGCCAGCAAATGAAGACGCCACCGAACCAGCAAACGAAATGGTTGCTTTTGCCGCCATGCTTGCCAGACCGTCAAGCACCGCATCCTTGAATGATTTGAAATCCATCTTGCCAGTGCGATAGAAGGTCGTCAGCGCATTTTCCATTGGTTTGAAAACACTGTTGACCATAAAGTCTGCGCCCTGTGCGCCTTTATTGTTCAATTCGTCAAAATAGTTCGCCATGCCAGCCCGTGCGCCAGCCCCGAACGTGTTTTCCTGTGCGGCTTGCGCCTTCACAAGTTGCAATTCATATCGGCGCAGCGCGGCAGTGCCTTCGTCTTGAGCAATCGCGCCTTTTGCCATATCGTTCCGCAGCGCTGCAATCTTGTCTTGCGTATCTTCAACGGCGGTTGATACGCCGTGAAATTCGCGGGTCGTCATTCGCAAGGCTTTGCGATATTGTTCAGTTGACAGGAATCCGTTTTTGTTCGCTTTGCTTATTGCGCGAAGTTCTTTCCTGTATTTCTGCGTTTTTGAAATCAGTTTGTCTTTAACCTTGGCTGCGTCCTTCTCGACTTCGGTCAATGCTTTGGCGCCGCCGATCGTGACGCGCATCGGGCCATGACCCTTTTTAATTTCCTTGTTACCCTTGATAACTTCGGCGCGCAGTTCGCGCATAGCCCCCAGGGCACCGCCAAGCGAACTTTTGACGCCATCCATCGACCCTTTAAAATCTTTGTCAAAAAAGACCGCGAGGGATTCGGCAGCAAGAGCAAATTTGCCGATATGTTCAACGACGACCGTCGTCATATCAATAATGTCGAGCGCAACGCCTTTCGCCCAGGTTTCAACGCTTCCGCCGCTGGCCTCGATCGCTTCCAGCAAATTGATTCTGATAAGATCCGTCAGTCGGGTAATTGCCGGCGCCATTGCCGAAACGACCTGGTCGCGAACGCCCTGGAACAATGCCCCGAGTCGCGTCATGGCGTCATTTGCTTCTTCGACGCCTTGAACAGCATTTCCAGACAACGCCAGACCGAGTCTGTCGGCTTCCTTGCGGTAATCTTCAAGCGCCGCCGAACCACCTTCTAAAGCCGGTAGCAGTTCGACAGCGCGGCCCCCCAGCAATTTGTAAGCCAGCGCGGTTTTTGTCGTGCCGGCGTCGACCGTGTTCAACTTGTCCGCAACCAGGCCCAACAGCTTGATTGTGTCGCCGTTCGTGCCGTTAACGTCCGCGACTGTGATTCCCAATTCGTCGAACGCCTCTTTCGCGAGTCCGGTTCCCTTGGTTACAAAATCAAAGCCGTTGACCGAAAGTGTTTTCGCCGCTTTGGCGAAGGTATTAAACGACGTTCCGCCCAGGTCGGCCGCATGACGCAACGCGGCCAGGTTCCCGACAGAGATTCCGAGCGTCTTCGACATTTTCCCGAGTTCGTCGGTCGCTTTAAGTGACGCCCGAACCAGCAACCCGATTCCCGTAACGCCCGCCAGCAAGACGAATCCGGCTTTCATTGAAAACAGCGATTTGACCACGCCAGCCATTGCGGCTTTTGTCGCCCTCATACTGCCCTGAACAGAACGAAAGGCGTTTTTCGTTTTATCAGTGGCCCTTATATCGAACTTAACTGGATTTATTTTTGCCGTCATTGTTCGCCCCTTGCGGTCCAGTTAATTCAAAAAACGCGACCCATTCAAATAATTCTTCGACAGGCATTTCTTCAATTTCGCCAATCATCTTCCCTAGTTTTGACGCCACCAGAAAAACGGCATATTTGAACGGGTCGCTTTTTAGTTTTTTTCCGCTTCCTCAACACCAGCCGCGCCCATAATATCGTTGGCGATTCTGGCAATGATTTCACCGTCCACGCTATCGCGCAAAGCCAGCTTATCATCAAGCGAAAACATCTTGTCGCCTTCTTCAGTTTCCGACTTTTGGATGATAACTGAAATCAGCGTTTCAGGATTGTTTGGATCATTCCTGTGACGCCCATAGATTTGCTGGTTGTCACGAATCGTGAATGGCCTGTAATAAATCCGAAGCGGTTCACCCTCGACTCCCCACTCCGGTACTTCAATCACTTCGCGGGATAACCCTTCAAAGTGATCTTTTGCCCGTGATAATATTGGGTTATCACGGGCAGCTTTCGGATTTTTCGCCATGTTAGGACACGGTTGCTTCTGTCAACGCGCCGTTGCCCGTCAGGCCGACAGACATTTCAACCATGCCGTCGAGGCTGGCGGAAGTGTCCAGCGAATTAACGATGGCTGAACCGGTCTTGTAAATGTCGCCGGTCGTTGCGCCTTCAGGATAAAAATTCACGGTCACTTCAGTGCCGATAGTCATTGCGCCTTGGCCCGTTGTGTCGGTTTCATCCCAATAGACATCAACCGAACCAGACCAGCTTGAAATGCCAGCCTTAAATGTGCGAACAGTGTCGCCCATTGCCGTATCTTCGATTGCGTCATGCGACTCGCTGTAGTTATACGAACGAATTTCTGCGATTGTATTGGCCCCGATTTTCACGGTGCCTTCCAATCCTGTATGATTAGCCATCTTTGGTTTCCTCCGTTGCTGGCTTCAACTTGACTTTCGGTTTTGCGGAAACCTTTGGCGCGGCAACAGTCCAGCCCCGGTTTTCCATTGTAGCCACTGAATTTTCCGGCACCATAACAGTGCTAGACCCACCAGCGGGGCTTTTCATTGCAACAACTTTTGCCATCACGTTTCCTTTATAGTGCAGTTTCAGGGTCAGTTTCAAGCGTCACGAACACCGCTTGATATACCATGCGCCGGATACCTGACGGCTTGTCACCTTCGCCTGATATAATATTTTCACTTGATACAAAAAAGCAATCCCGCGCCAATCCGCCAATCGTAGGATCGGCAGACAACGCAACGACAACTTCTTTTTCGATCAGGTCAAGCGTATCGGCAAGGCCGGAAGTTCCAGTTGCCACCGCATCGATGCCGATTTCAAACGTGTGTTCCTTCGATCTTGAACCACGATTCAGCGTCAGATATTCCACCGACTCGCTGCCGGGATAGATCGTCAGGGCCGGAAGTTCGCTTGCTTGCAGATCATAAACCCGCGAGTCAAAAGCGTTCGCGCCCGTGGTTGCCAAACCCGTAAGCGTTGTTTTGATTGTATCGCGTATTTGTTTTTTAACGTGCGCCATTATGGCAACCTTTCAAAACCGTATGCGATAACATTGAAGCCTTTCGCTGGCATCGTTGACAGGTTATCACGCGATAATTTCTTAACCATTACTGCGCTTCCAGAATCAAGGCCGTCATGCCCGTGCCATCCGGCTGAACGCCAATGACAACATAGCTTGCCGAATTAACCACCAGCGTGTCGCTATGCGCCGCGCTTGGAACGTCAGCGGATCGGCAGAGAAATGCAGGATTTGAACTTTCAAGACTCACTTCGCCACCTTCAGCCGCGCCATAATATTCGTTGTCAAAAATGCCGTTGACCGTCGTGCCGGAATTATAGTTTCCAGCAACGCCAAAATCGTCAACGTCAAAAAACGCTGCGCGGTCAGCGGCAGATTCAACAGCCATTTTTTCCACCCTTCTTCAGCGCACCCGCGCTTTTAGTCATCAGTTTCTTTTCAGCTTCGCGGTTTTCAATCGGCTTGCGAGAGGCATCAACGGGAACGGCTTTACCCATTCCGATTAAATCCCTTGCAACCTTTTCATCAACGTCAGGAACAACAGTACCAGCCGCCATATGAACACCACCGATTGCGGTTGCGCGTGTGACTTTAATGCTAGGCATTTTTTAAATCTCCTGAAAGTTGGGCGGGACGATTAAGCCCCGCCCGAACCATCATCAAGTGGTCAGGTAATCAAGAACGGCTGAGAAGCTCTGCGCGTGTCGCACAGCAACGTCAACGTCCATGAAGGCAACCAAGCGAACTTGACCAGTGGTCGAAAGCGACTTGTCGTCAATGTTCACATCAACAACGCCCCATTCGCCAATCATCAGATCGTTGAAGTTGCCAAAGATCATCGCAGAGCAAACGCCGCTGCTTGAACCTTTGGTCAGATCGGATGGAACCAGATTTGAAACTGCCATGTTGTAACCATAAAGGTCATTCCAAGGCTGATTCAGGATCATTTGACTGTCAGTACTGGCAACCCGCGCAGTGTTTGCCATTTTGGCTTTCGTCTGCGGATTCATCAGGAAGGCGAGGGAACCGACATCAGCGTTGTCAATTTCAACTTCCCGAACCAGTTGAACAACCGATGCCCAATTTGGTGCAAGGCCGTTTGTACCCATAGCCACCGAACCGATGCCGGAAGTCTGTGTGATGCCAGTTGGCTCGTTTGACCCACCGCCTTCGATTGCAACGCCATCAATGGCAACGGCAATCTGCGACAGAATGTCGGAACGAACAATGCCCTCAACCGATGGATCAGACTGGATCATCAGCTTGCGGGACATATCGACATATGCGCCAACAGTTTTTGGGGCCATTGTGACCTGACGGAAAGTCGGTGCGCCTTCAGTCGGTGCGCCGTCTTCAGCAACCCAATATGCGCCAGTTTTGGCGTTCAGGGCTGGAATGGCAACATCGCCTTGCAGACCAGACATGACCCTTGCGCCAAGCTGCTTGACAACCAGACGATCACGCAGAGCGTCAATGAAAGAACCGCCCAAATGATCGGTGCCTTTCAAGTTGCCGCCAGCCGTAGCAGTTCCAATGGTCAGATCGCGTTTGTTCCAGCCGTCCAGATCGGAAGGAAGGAAGAAGCCACGGGCGGTTTTGCCAGTGCGCTGTGCGATTTCGTCTGAACATTCTTTTTCAAACTCTGCGCCTTTCCAATCGCCTGTGACTTTGGCACGAACTGCGCGAAGCAGTGAATATTCACGCTTTTCGTTTTCGTCCAAGTTCAGATCGGAAGGCTTGGAAAGCGGTGCAGTTTCGCCCATGTTTTCAAGCAAAATGCCTTTGAACTGGTCGATGGTTGCGCCGTTTTTAATGGCTTCCTGACCCAAGTCGCCTTTGTTGTGGCGGCTTGCGAGGGATTGAATGTCAGCAACACGGCTGCGCTCTGTGGCGATTGCGTCATGCTGCAATTTGGCAACATCAACGGCTGGCTCTGCCTTTACGGGCGAGGCCGGGACTTGATTTTCTTCAGACATCGTTTTTTCCTTTTTCACGATGGTTTCATATTCAGCTTCAGAATCCCTGCCGATACCAACGCTGGCATCTGCCGGAACTGAAACAATGCTAACTTCAAGAGGCGTCCAATCAGTAACCCTGAAGGATTCCACTCCTTCGCGGTCTTTTTCTTCGCACTCCATTTCATTGACGCTATAACCAACACTGACATTCTTGCGAATACCGTCTTGAACGTCTTGAAAGACTTCATTGGCTAGTGCGCTTCTCCCGAAACGAACCGTCGCCTGACCTCGCCGATCTGACCCAATTTCCGCCATTTCCACAACACCGATCTGTTGACCTGTGTCGTGATCCAGAAGCAACGGTGCGGAACCGCCGCTAATAAAATCCATACGCACCGATTCGGCGGAATGGTCTAAAACTTCAAAGCCGAAAAATCGCTGATATGGTTCTTCGCTTGAAAAACTCAAATCCATTGTGCGCGATACTTCTTCGCCTTCTTCGCCATCCATGCGAACAGCAACGATTTCTGCCATGCGCGAAAGTTTAGGCGTTTTCATCGTCTTCATCTGGTTTTGCCTCCTCAATCGGCGTAAACGTCAGCCCTGCGGCTTCTTCAAGTTCTTGTTCCGATGCCAGGGCATCGAGTGTTTCTTCAAAATCCCTGCCCTGTTCTGCCAGAACTTCAGACTTTGATTTGAAGCCAGCCGCGACAGCTTCGACGTTCGCTTTGACTTCCTTCAACGGATCGACCCACTGCCAGCCGCGAGGCGACCACATTGGCGCGTTGAATTTATCATACTTGCGCGGGGGCAGATTCGTCAATCGGCTTGATAAATAAGCCAGAAGCCATTCATCAAAAATCGGCTGCATTACAGAATCGATAAACCAACTCTGAACACCTCGCCAATGGTCACGTTCATCAAGTGCGCCTTGCCGAATGGAACTATAATTAACACTTTCAAGATCGTTAGCAAGCCCGACATATGAAACACCCATTCCCGCCGCAGCGCCCTTCAGAACGCCCTTGACGAAATCACGGAACTGACTCGTTGGATGCGTTGGATTAAATTCCTGAAACTCGACGCCGGCCGGAAGTTGTTCAAAAACCCCCGGTTCAGCTTCCATGATCGTATTGCCCGCAGCGTCTTGACCGTCGCCAATGTATTCCTCGCCCGTTGGCGTTGTGAAGAATCCCATTTTCGAAGCCGCCAGACGGGCCGCGACAACTTCAGCTTCTTCATATCCGCCCAACATCTTCAGCCGGAACATTGCGGAAGCCATCCAAGGCACCCCGCGAACCTGTTCAGGCCGCTTTGAAACATACGTGTGGAGAATATCAGCCGAAGGCACCCGCAACGTCTTGGCGCGATTGTAAGCCCGATCCGAACCGGGATGAACCGACCAAAGGTGATACGCGACAGGCCGACCAAACGAATCCATTTCGACGCCCATTTCTGCGCTGCCGTCATTTGTCGAATAATCGTCGTTCAGATAATCGGCATCCAAAACCTGTAATGCAAAATTGAAGTCGTTTTTTGCATCAACGCCGCGCACCATACGAATCAGACATTCGCCATCCCGTGCGGTTGTTTCGGCAATCAGCTTTTGAACATCGCGGAACGATAGCCGACCATCAACCGTGCAGACGCCGCGCTTGCTCCATTTGGACCATGCGGCTTCGATCTGGTCATTGGCGAACTTATCCAGCTTGCCGCCGTCGCGTGATTTGACTTGCAGCTTGATTCCGCTTGGCCCAATGACGTTATCGCCAACCATCTGCAAAAACCGCGCAGCATAGTCGTTGTTTATTGCCATATCACGCGAACGGGCGCGAAGTGTTTTCAGTTGCCCTTTGATTTCAGCGGTTGACGACTTGCCCTGACTGATCCAATCAGCCAACAAGCGCGAAGAATCCGCAGCGTTATAGCTGCGGATGCTGCGAAGTTTCGGCGCGACTCGTTCCCGAACTTCCGGATGTTTTTTGAATCTATCAAAAATTCCCATTAGTTAAATTGCACCTTGATTTTTGAGGATGCGCCAAGGCCGTTTCGCGCACGGTCAAGCGCTTCTTCTTTCGCAACGGCACCCTTTGCGCGGTCATATAGCCTCAACAGATCATCAATAGGCATCCGCTGCAATGCCCTGCCATTAATCGAATATGAAAGTTGATCCTGTGTTGCGCGGTTCTGAATTACCGCTTCAACATTGTCCAGGACGATCTTCCAGTGCGAACGCTTGTCAAGGTTCCCGGCGGCAGACATATCCGCCAGAACTTCAAGCGTTCCATAGTCAACGCGATAACGGCTTGTGCCGTCGTCAACGTAACCTTCCCACGAATATGTGCCAGCCCCATAAGCCGCCGTCGTTGCCTTCGCAACGGAAACGCTATGCGTTGCGCCGTCTGCCGACGCAGCAAATGAAAAGTTTGCGGAAGCGTTCTTGAAATAATATGTCAGCGTCCAAGTCGCCGCGCTGTAGTCCGACAGGCTGCGCGTCCAAGCCCAGGTATCGCCAGCGATAAGCGTTTGCGGTTCGTTGGTCGGTGGTGTTACAGCCATTTATTTCCAGCCCTGTGCGAAGCCGCCGCCCCGGCGCGGCGCTTTCCTTTTAGGTCGCTTCATCGTTTTTACTTCATTTTCTGGTTCCGGCGCAATAGTCTTGATTTTTTCCGCCGTTTCCGCTTTCAGGTTTGCCGACAGCTTCGCCATGTTCGCGTTCAATCCCGCAAGCGCAGCCATCGCATAAACGCGACAGTCCAACGCTTCATTTCGTGCGCGTGTTTTGACCCAAACGCGAGTCGGAAACCCTTTTACATATTTTGTAACAATTTTTTCAGCCGTCATTTGCGCGAAAAATTCAGTTTCATATTCCGGCAGTTGGGGAAAGTGGCAATATCCCGGTCCAGCCTGTTCGATCTTCAGCCGTGAATAAACCATTTCTTTCGCAGCATCGACGCCGACAGGATACAGCGGAACCTTGCCGATATTGTTGCGGGTCGGTTTACCCATGACGGGCCGGGAGACGCCGCCGCCCATACCCTTGATTGCCCAAACGCGCCGCCCCGCCTTGCCTTTGACGAACTTGTAAACCTGTTGTGTATAGTGACCACCCGAATCAATACAGGCCGACGCGATTTTCAGCTTGACGCCGTTCGCATGATCAAAGGTTTGCGTCAAATATTCGTCTAATTCCTTCCAGATAGCTGGTGCCGACAGGTCGCCGTATATTGGCGTAAAATCGACAGACCAGCTTTCTTCGTCCAGCCCCCACCCAACAAGTTCAATTTCTATTCGATCATCCTGAACATCAACGCCAGCGGTCAGAACAACCACGCCTTCAGGCAATTCGTTCTTGTCGTATGCTTCCCGGCGCAACATCAGGCCGGAACCGTCAACCGTTTCGCCCGAATCTTCCCACGTTTCGCCAAGCGAAGTATTGATAAACGTCTGAAGCGTTTCGGGCAGCTTCTTCATTTCCAGAAACGCCGCAGCCATATCCGCCATTCTGACCCACGGCGAATATATTTCGTTCAGGTGGAATCCAGCCACGCCCTTAAATTCCGCCGTTGCTCTCCATTCGCCTTCCCTGACCGCCGCCCACCGCTTTGCATCGTTCCACAAAGATCCGCAATGTTCACAACAATATTCCGCTGAAGTCACATCATCGTCATTCCACTGAACTTGTGACCATTTCAAAATCTGCCATTCGTCGCAATCGGCGCACGGCACAAAGTACCGCCGCTGGTCCGATGCTTCATAAGCCGCCTCAATACGGCTTGCGCCTTTCACCGTTGGAGTTGAAACCATAATCAGTTTCCTGTTCCAGAATGTTGTTGAACGCTTTTTCGCAAGGTTCACGGGGTCGCCTTCAGTTCCCGCGCTTACAGGATACCTGTCAACTTCATCGCAAAGCACAATTCGGATCGGGCGGCTTGCCAGTGATGCGGGACTATTCGCACCAGCCATCGTGATATGACCGCCGGGAAAGGTTTTGTGCAGCATCGTATTGCCGGAATCCCTCGCCCTGGCATCCTTCACCTTGCCTTTAAGCGCGGTTGTGTCGCGCAGCATTGGCGCAAGCCGATCTTTCGACCATGCCTGTGCCATTTCCAACGTCGGCTGCAATAACAGCAACGGCGCGGGGTCTTGATCTATATGGAATCCCACAATGTTGTTGATAATTTCTGTCTTGCCGATCTGCGCGGAAGACATCACAACGACAGATTCAACCGCCGGATCGCTGACAGCATCCATCATGCCACGCTGGTATTCTGCGCGGCTTGTATTCCACCGCCCCGGTTCCGCGCTGGCTTCCGGCGACAGACGGCGCACCGAATCCGCCCACTCGCTGACCGTGAAATCAGGGGGTGGCGCAACGATACCTTTCAACGCCTCAAGTGGTGGCGTCAGGTTCTGGTGATTCGTCTGATAGTTCAACAATGATTTCGCCTTGCGATAATTCTTCCAACGCTTCAAATATTTGTTTTTTGATTATTGCTTCCGCTTCCTGAACCGTCAGGGCTGCGTTGACCAGTGGCGCGGATTTCGACGGGATCGACAGCAACCGCGATTTCATGTTGGCGGCTGCGTTCGTCCATGTTTGCGTGACAGCCTCAATCGGCACCGTCGCGCCAGATACAATAGATGCTTCAACTTCCGCCTTGTCGGCTTGCGCTTTCGTCAATCGTTCTTTGTGACTGATCTTGCCATCAGGCGCGTTCGTGTCTGACTTTAAACTGATGTCGCGCAAGTAATGAATGTAAGCGTGAACGCATTTGACCAGCGGATATTTGCCGCGCCCCTCTTTTGGCATTACCCCCATATCAACAAGCTGGTGCAATCGGCGCGGCGATATATCCAACAACTTCGCCATCGTGTCGGCGGATTGCGTGTTATCAGCCACTATTTATTTTCCACAGCTTTTGCATTTTTCGGCTGGATCGGCTTCAACAATACCATCAGCACCCGCCGCAACATCGTCATCAAAATCAACGCTTATTTCACCAGCGCTGAATCCTGTTAAGTCCAGATCGAAGCCGTCCGCTTCCAAATCATCAAATTCGATCTTGAGTAAATCCATATCCCATTCGGCATTTTCACCCACGCGATTATCCGCCAACCGATACGCCTTAATCTGTTGTGGCGAAAGATCGGCGGCGATATGAACGGGAACTTTTTCAAATCCAAGTTGCTGCGCGGCAAGCAATCTGGTGTGACCAACGACAACAACCATTTCACTATCAACGACGATTGGTTGCTGCCAGCCGTATTCCTTCAGGGACGCCGCCACGCCCGACACAGCGTCTATGTTGTTGCGCGGGTTTCTGGCATATGGAATGACCTTGTTTATTTCGACTTGTTTGATTTTCACGTTGGGAGCCTTTGTGAATGTGTAATGGTTAAAAAATTCTGTGACTAAAAAACTTTCGCCGTCGCGAAATACCCTTGACTGATCACCCTAGCAAGTACCTTTTATTTCCGCGCTGTACGCATGGCGCGATCAAACGAACGCTGTAAATTTTTGCCGAACTTATTTTTAGTGATACCGATCATGGTTTTTTCGAAACCGAATCGTTTTCTATATACCGTTCGCGGTTCGCTTGCGTACATCATTTTTAACTTGCGATTCTTCTTACCACCCATGCGCTGATAAATACCAGGGGGAAGGTGGCGCGACCTTGGGTCAGCGTTGCCAACGTCAACCTTGAAGAACTTCGCAGTGTTATTCAGTAATGTTGTCGGTCGTCTTGCCTTGCTGATCTTAGTTGACTTCTTACCCCGTACCCTTTGCGGCACTGATATGCTGTTACCCTTTGGCGTCCTGATTCCGCCCGTCTCTTGCCGCATCATATAGTCGCGACCGCTTGCCATATAGACAGACGAAATCAAACGCGCCTTATTCGCTTTCTTTACCCGAACGCCGCTAACCGTCCATTTGTTTCGCAGTATAAACTTTTTCTCAATGTTTGCCTTGACCGCACGTTGACCATCAAACGCCGTTGCATCCAACGCCAGCTTGACAGCAAATGGAATCTGCTTCCGCTGGAACTTATCCATCCCACGCGAGAACTCTTTGATATTCGATTCCATACTGATTTGCATTGGCTATCCTTTCACGTTGGGCATTGAGGGATCGGGCCGGATGCCGTTATTCAGGGGAGTAATCGACATCCAGCCCTACACCCCAACAGTGATAATCCGAATATGGCATAAAAAAACCGCCCGACACAAGTGGGATGTATCGGGCGGTAAGGGAATACTCAACAATCAACAGGGAGGTTGATTTGCATACCGTGCCATGATCGCGCTGATCTTGTCAACCGCATCTTGAGGCGTTGCAGCCTTCAGCACTTCAATATCGAATCCAAGCCCACGCAATACCGCATGACGTTCGCGCTGTACCTTCGATACCGATCCCCGTGCCGTCTTCATTTCGACCATAAGCAAACGCCCGCCGTCCAGATATATTCTCAGATCAGGTTCGCCAGCGATAAGACCAGACTGCTTTGCCAATGACGCTTGACGCCTTGACGTTCGCAGCCCACCCATATCGGCAGCAACGTCGAAGCCATTACGTCGAAGCCATTGAACGACCGCGCTTTGCAAATCGTTTTCAGACCATCGCACGGTCGCGTCGTTCCATTTATGCCAAATAAGTTTCGCCATGATTTAATTTACACTATTATCCAATGATTTCAAACTGTTAGCTATTTAAATCACATTCCATTTTATTAAAAACCGAAAATTATCGTTTAAAATCAGTATTTTAGATTTAAATCATTTAATTACCCCCTGTAATCAAAAGATCAGTCGAGAGAGGGGGGAGAGAGTCAGAACAGGATAGGTATGTATATATATATTAATTAATTAATTGATATTAATAGTATACTACTACACCAGACTCCGCTTCCACCTTGGCTTTCGGGCCGATTCATTTAATTCACTTTTTTTCGATTTAAATGCGATTTAAATGGATTTAATGCTTTACACCCTCAATCATTTGTATATTATGTAAATACAGAAATACATCAATCAAACAAGGGATAAAGAAAATGATGAATTGCAATTGGATGATCCGCAACCTGAACATCAAAAAGAAAATGCTTCGCGAAGCCGGATTTGATGTTTCCGCCCTTGAGTATTGGAAAAACGGCAAAGACCCTTCCAAACGTGTTGACGCAGCTTTTAAAACCGCTGGCTTGAAAATGCCAACATCAAATGGGTACGGTCGCCCATAACCCCCCTCACCCCCACAACAGCCCTTCAGCCTGATCATAGATCGGGCTTTAGGCAGTAGAAAGGGAGATTGAACAAATGACCATGAAAAACAACATCAGCTTTTCAATGCTGCTTGGCGCGAATATGGTGCGCGTCGATGCAGACTTTTCAAACGACGGCAGCGACCTCGAAGAATACCACGTTTATTTGATGCATGAAGATGGCAAGCGATACGATCTGCCGCGCCTCGACTTAACCGCCATGTATTTCTATTCAAACGGCAAAGAATACGCCGCGCTGGACATCGTTGAAACGCAAATCTGGAATCACAAGCAATGAAATTCAAAATCGAAAAAAACGTGCCAATGACCAAATCACGCCGCGCTGGCAAATATTCGGAAGGCGCAATTCAGTATCCTTGGGATTCAATGGACGTTGGCGACAGCTTCGCAATAAAAGACGCTGCGCTTGCTGCGCGTGTCAGGGTCGCTGCGAATTGCGTCAACACCAAAGGTCAGAAATATTTCACCACGCGAACAACCGCGAACGGATACCGATGCTGGAGGATACGCTAATGTTAAAAGCAATTTGGGAAGGCGCAGTTTTTGCGCTTGCAATGTGGCTCATATTCGGCGTTCTATACGCCTTTGGGGGATAAAATGTTAAATCAAGTATCAGCCGCGACCTATCCTGAAATCCTGCGCGATAGGATCGAACGGGGAGAAATCGACAGGCCGCAAGCAATCAAGTGGCTTATGAATAACGCCGAAATCAGCGAAAAGATGGCTGAAAAATTGATGGAGAAATCGAAATGAAAGAGCCAATCAACGCCCGAATCGACAGCCGACTTGCTTCCGATCTTGATGAACTGCACTGGCAGACCCGCCAGACCAAGACCGAAATCATCGAAGCCGCGCTGCGAGAATACATCGCACGGCAGTTGGTCATTGGGGAGAACAAGAATGAATAATCCATACAAGATAGACGGCCCCGCCCTAATCAGTTTTAGTGGTGGCAGAACATCAGCATTTATGTTGCGTCAAATACTTGACGCGCATGGCGGCACGTTGCCTGATGATATTCATGTTGTGTTTGCGAACACTGGCAAGGAAATGCCTGAGACTTTGGATTTTGTCCAGGAGTGTTCTGATCGTTGGAATGTGCCTGTTGTCTGGCTTGAGTGGCGAGACGCCCCTGCCCCGAAAAAGGGCTTCCCGGATCAGCGTTTTGAAATCGTCAACCATAACTCAGCGGCCCGTAATGGTGAGCCGTTCAAGGCGCTGATTGATAAACGTGAATATTTGCCCAATCCAATCAGCCGCATTTGCACAGCGGACCTGAAGGTCAAGACCATGCAGAGGTTTATGAAAAATAAGTATCCAGAAGCTAAAACAAAAGACGGGTGGGGAAACGTCGTTGGCTTGCGTTATGACGAAATGCACAGGGTTTCACGACTACACGGTGATAATGATTTAAGAATGGGCTGTGAGTGCCATTATACACCTCTTGCAGACGCCAAGGTTACAAAGCTGACTGTAAAGGCATATTGGGATGCAGCAGAATTTGATTTGCGACTTGAAAATGTCAACGGTGTAACGCCGCTTGGAAACTGTGATTTATGTTATCTAAAAGGGGCTGCAACTATCGCAGGGATTATTCGGGATCGCCCTGAATTGGCTGAGTGGTGGGCAGAGGCAGAGGCAGAGGCAGAGGCCCGCGCATCAAAGCCAGGTGGCGCTATGTTCCGCAAGGACAGGCCATCTTATCGGAGAATGATTGATAATTCAAAATCGCAAGGTGACTTGTTGGCAGATATGCCAGACGACAACACAATCCCCTGCATGTGTACTGACTGAAGTTTTTAAAAACAAAGGGAAAAATAATGGTTCAATTCAACACCCCAATAGACCCAAAAAAGATTTTAAAAAAACCCGTTTACACTTCCAGCGACCCGCGACCCGACTTTATGGAAGAAATGCGGTCGCACGGCTTCATTGTTGACGCCCTGCCGGAAGTCGGAAAGATCATCAGAGTACCCGCACCCAACGACAAGCGCGGAAAGAAAAACGGCTGGTATATCTATCAGGAAGTGGTTGACGATTATCAGCCGGGAGCCATGATCGGCATTGGCGTATTCGGAAGCTGGAAGGGAAATCCAGAAAAAGTCACTTGGTCGAGCAAGCGCAGCGAGTCAATGTCACCCGCCGAAAAAGCGCAGATGGAAGAACGCATTGCGGCTGCGAAGATCGCCCGTGACGAAAACCTGAAGCAACGCCAACAGGCGGCAGCGGTTGAAGCAACGAAGCATTGGGAATCGGCGCAACCCGCCGATCCTGAAAACGATTATTTCAGGCGCAAAAAGATCAAACCGCATATTGCGCGGCAAATTGGCGACACGCTGATTCTGCCTGTGTACTGCGCCAACAGCGATTCACTTTCATCAATCCAGCGCATTATGGTGGACGGCACGAAAATGTTTTTATCAGGCGGCAAAACGAAAGGTTGTTATTGCCGGATCGAAGGCGATTCCGAAACGGTTTACATCGTTGAAGGATACGCCACTGGCGCGACGATAGCCGAAGCAACAGGCGCGGAAGTCTATATTGCGTTCAATGCCAACAACCTGACAGAAGTGGCGTCAGAAGTGCGCGACAGATACCCGAACAGCGCGGTTGTTATCTGCGGCGACGATGATGCTTGGACAGACGGCAATCCCGGTAGATCGAAGGCGACAAGCGCAGCCGACGTTATGCGCTGCCGCGCTATATTTCCAGCCTTTCAGGATATCGACACAAAGCCGACAGACTTTAACGATCTGCACTGCCTTGAAGGGCTGCAAGCGGTTGTCGCGCAGTTGACGGGCGAACCTGAATTGCATCAACACAAAGTCGAATATGACGCCATGCCGGAACGGCTTTTATCACCGCCTGGCATCCTTGGCGATATGGTCGCATATTACAACGCCACCGCCCGTGCGCCCCAACCGGGAATCGCTGTGCAGACCGCGCTGGCGACTGTCAGCGTTCTGACAGGCCGGAATTATCGAACGACAAAGGGCAATCATACGTCCATGTATTTCCTGAATGTCGCAAAATCCGGCACGGGGAAAGAACACGCTAAAACCGTCATGGAAGATATTTTGATAGCGGCGGGTCAGGAATCGCTTTTGAATGGCGCGGGTTATACCAGCGCGGGGGCCGTTATATCGACACTGCTTCAGAAGCCGAAGCACATCACAGTCATTGACGAATTTGGCAGATATATCGAAGCCGCCAAGGCGTCGAAAAATTCAAACCTGATGGAAGCGAATACGCAACTGATGGAAGCGATAGGACGTTGCCACGGCACGATGCGACCAACCGCTTATTCGACCATGACGCTGACGAAAGACAAGGCTGACGAATTTCAAAACCGCAAGGTCAAGAATCCGGCAATAACGCTGATCGCCATGACAACGCCAGCCGCGCTATATGACAACCTTAATTCGTCAGACATTGCTGGCGGATTTTTGGGCCGATTTATCATCCACCAATCGACGCAGCCGCGCATGGTTCACGATGATAAAGACCTGATCGACGTTCCGAACCGCATTGTGGATTGGGCTGCGAAGATCGTCACCAGATCGCAGCCGTCATATAACGACGGCGTTGCGTCAGAATCGCCGCACTTTGAGACCTTGCCGTTTAGCGGTGAAGCCCTGACCGCCTTGCGAGAGTTTGACCAGTACCGCGTTGACTTATCCAACGAACTGGAAAAGTCGAATCTTGAGGCGCTGCCGGGACGTTCGAAAGAAATGGCAATGCGAATGGCCCTGATCGTCGCGCTTGCGAACGATCCAGACGCCAGCGTTGTTGACGAAGCCGCGACAAAGTGGGCAATCGACTATGTGCGGTTCGCGCTTGAACAGGCCGTCAGCATTTTAAAAATGCGTGTTTCAGGTTCGGAATTTGAATCGGAGAAAAAAGAAATATTGGCGGCGATTCGGGACGCTGGCCCGCACGGCGTTACATGGTCCGAAATGATGAAAACGCCACCCTTCAGCCATCACAAGCGGAAAGACTTGCGCGAACTGCTTGGCGCGTTGACCGACAGCACAAAAGTCGGATTGCAGACCGTGCAGACGGGCAAAAAGGGCCGACCACGCGAGGCTTATGTAGGGTTAAAATAATCTATTTACATATAAACAAGGTTAGTATATAACTGATCTCGCAAACGCAATCACGCATTTTGCACACTCGAAAAAGAGGATAAAACATTGATAAGTAATCACCCCAACCTTGACGATATTCTGCACAAGCCGTTCAGCGAAGTCGCAGACCTTCCAGTTGACCAGCTTCAAATGCTGCTTGACGAAATCAAAACCCTGAAATCAAAAGCCGATAACGCCGCCTCATTTTTGCAGACGGTTCTGGCGCACAAATATGATTTCGATTCCGCATATACAGACAAAGGCGAAGCTACCGGGATCGTGAACATTCCCGATGGTGAATTTGTCGTGTCCATGAACCGCCCAAAGCGTGTTGATTGGAACCAGCGCAGCCTTGCTGAAATCGAAACCATTCTGCGCGAAGAATGGAACGAACAGCCCGACGAATATATTGAAACCACCCGCAAAGTCGCAGAAAAGAAATGGTCGGCATGGCCTTCTTCAATCCGCGATTTGTTCACGAAAGCCAGAAGCGTCAAAGCTGGCAAGCCATCAATAAAAATTGAGGGAGTAAAGTAAAATGGCATTTGACCTAAACAGCATCAGCAATGATGCTGAAGACAAACCGCCGCGCATCGTCATTTATGGCGTTGAAGGAATCGGCAAAACAAAATTCGGCGTTGATTCGCCTTCGCCTATCATTTTGCAAACTGAAGACGGGCTTGGCGAATTTGTTGTGCCGCATTTTCCCCTGGCGAAATCGTTTGACGATGTACGCGAAGCACTTGAAACGCTTGCGGCTGGTGGTCATGGATACGAAACACTGGTCGTTGATTCGATTGATTGGCTTCAAGAATTGATCTGGAAAAAAGTCGCGCTTGAAAACAGCGTCAAGTCGATTGAAGAAATTGGTTATGGCAAGGGATACTTGTTCGCCGTCGATCACTGGATTGACTACACGAACGCCCTGAACTATCTGCGCGACCAAGGCATGACAATCATCCAGATCGCGCACAGCGAAATCAAACGCTTTGACGATCCGAACAATGATCCATATGACCGTTATCAGATCAAGTTGCACAAAAGCGCATCAGCGAAAATCCGCGAACACTGTGACGCTGTTTTGTTCGCAAACTACCGCATCAGCACAACGCAATCAGATTCGGGATTCAATAAAAAATCCCGCGCAATCGGATCGGGCGAACGGCTTTTGTTTTCTGAAGAACGCCCCGGCTATATGGCGAAAAACCGCTTTAATATGCCGCACGAACTTCCGCTTGATTGGCAAGCGGTCGCAGATTCCATTTCATACTTCAACAAGGATAAAAAATAATGGTTGCTTTCAACACGCCGCTGGACCCGAACAGCGTTGACACAAGTTCCGGCGATTTCCCACCGCTTCCCGCTGGCGAATATCACGCCAAACTGAACGGCGAAGCCGCAAACAAGCGCGGCAGCTTCGACTTTGAATTTCAGATTTTGAACGGCGAATATGCTGGACGCAAAATCTGGCAAAGCGTTGACATTTTCGCCGCTGAAGATTGGAAAGGCCGGAAACTGTGCGCCCAACTTGCCAACGCTCATAACCTTGGCGCAATTCAATCGACTGATATTTTGATGGGCCGGGAGTACGGAATCAAGCTGAACGCCAAACCCGCCAAGAAAGACCCGTCGGGGAAGATATACAACAACATTGTGGACGTTCAAAACAGCGGTCAGGGGGCCGCGCAGCCACAACAGGCAACTACCCCACCCCAACAGACCCAACAAGCCCCTAGCACACCGCCTTGGGGCCAATAAAAGGATGAAACGCCGGGATCGCCCAACACGGTCCCGGCAATTCAACATAAGGGGAAAATAAATGGTTGATATTCCGCAAGATGACCCAACGATCTTGAAATTGAACGCCGCGCAAGAATCCGCGCAAAGCAAATACCGCCGCAAATATTTGGGAATGTCAGGGATTGGCGAAGAATGTTCGCGCAAACTCTGGTACGATTTCCACTTTGTATTGCCGCCGGAAGAATTTAACGCGCTGACCCTGCGCCGATTTGAAGATGGTCACAGAACTGAAGACCTGATTGCGAAACACCTTCGCAAAACGCCGGGAATCACGCTGATAACCGAAGAACCGGGAACAGGTCGCCAGATCGGATATTCAGACTTTGGGGGCCATTTTCGCGGTCACATGGATGGACACATTGAAGGTATCGCAAACGCGCCAGACACGGCGCACGTTTGGGAACACAAAGCGACCAACGACAAGAAATTCAACGAACTGAACAAACTGCGCTTCGCCAACGAAAAAGCCGCACTGGCGCAATGGGATCCGACCTACTACGCGCAAGCGGTCCTGTATATGTTTTATGGTAATTATTTTCGTCATTACCTGACTTGTAGCACGGCTGGCGGCAGGGAATTGACCGCCGTCAGGACGAACGCTGATCCCGTGACCGCCACAAAGCTGCGCGACAAGGCCAAGCGCATCATTACGTCGAACGAACCCTTGCAGCGCATCAGCGACGACAAGACATTCTATAAATGCGGATGGTGCCGCTTCAAAGGGTTGTGTCACGAAAAAGCCGCGCCGACCCGTGATTGCCGGAATTGCTGCCACGCCACCGCGAACATCGAAACAGGTCTGTGGGATTGCAAAAAGCATAATTGCGAAGCGACAGAACTTTGCACATCGCACCGTTTTTTGCCCGGACTGATTCCCGGCGAACCAACCGATGCCAACGAGGCCGAAAACTGGATTGAATACAAAATGGACGATGGTGGAATCTGGAGGGATAACGGATGATAACACTTCGCCCATATCAAGACGAAGCCGTTGCGTCGATTTACGACCACTTCACGCATTATGACGGGTCGCCGCTGATCGTTCTGCCGACAGGCACAGGAAAATCACTTGTCATTGCCGACTTTGTGCGCGGCGCGATTCATTCATACCCGCGCACCCGAATTATGATGCTAACCCATGTTAAAGAATTGATCGAGCAGAACCTTGAAGAATTGATTAGCCTTTGGCCCGACGCGCCCGTTGGTATTTACAGCGCCGGGATTGGCGTCAAGGATACCCACGTGCAAGTGACTTTCGGAGGCGTTCAGAGTGTTGTCAGGGGGCTGGAAAAGTTCACCAAAGCACCTGACCTGATTTTGATTGACGAAGCGCATATGATACCGCGCAAGACCGAATCGCAATATGGTCAGGTTATCGCGCACTTTCAGGCAATGAATCCGAACCTGAAGCTGATCGGCTTGACCGCAACACCGTATAGGCTGGACAGTGGGCGGCTGGACAAAGGCGACGATAAGCTGTTCAGCTGCATATCATACGAGGCCGACGTTGCCGATATGATTGACGATGGTTATTTGTCTCCCGTGACATCAAAAGCGACTGAAATGGTTCAGGATGTTTCTGGCGTCGGAAAACGTGGTGGCGATTACATCCCGGCAGAACTTGCCGCAGCCGTTGACGATGGCGAACAGAACGCCGCAGTCGTCGAAGAAATCATTGCGAAAGCTTCAGATCGTGGAAGCTGGCTTATATTCTGTGCCAGCATCGCCCACGCCGAACATATTCGGGATTTAATCCGCGAACATGGATTTGAAGCTGAAACGCTTTCGGCGGATACATCAAAGACAGAACGCGCCCGCATTATTGACGATTTTAAAAACGGGAAGATTCGCGCATTGACCAACATGGGAGTTTTGACAACGGGCTTTAATGCCCCCGGCACCGATTGCGTTTGCCTTTTAAGGCCGACTCAATCGACAGGTTTGTATATTCAAATGGTCGGACGCGGCACCCGATTGGCGAACGGGAAAGATGATTGCCTTGTGCTTGACTTCGCTGGCAACGTAAAGCGGCACGGGCCGATTGACGCGCTGACAGTCAAACGGGCAATGGAAGGATCAGGCGAAGGCGAAGCGCCGACAAAGGTTTGCGACAATTGTGGCGAAATCGTTTTTGCCGGCGTCAGGATTTGCCCACGCTGCGAAACGCCGTTTCCAGAACCCGAAATTAAGATTGACCGCAAGGCGTTCGATGGCGATATTCTGCAACGTCATGCCATATCGAACGAATTGACGGTTGATCGTGTGACGTACAGCGTACACAAAAAAGCCGGAAAGCCGGATTCAATGCGCGTTGATTATTTCTGTGGAATAACGAAAATCAGCGAATGGGTCTGCTTTGAACACGGCGGATATGCTGGAAGCAAGGCGCAATCATGGGGTCGGCAACGAAAGGCAAAGCCAGTTGACCTGATCGCAATGAAATCGTCAGACGCAATCAATTATGATTGGCCTATGCCGCAAACGATCACCGCCAAACAGAACGGCAAATATTTCGACATTATCAGGATCACGTTTTGATGCCGTGCGAAATCTGCAAGCGACAAGCAAGGGGATTCCAGTATAAAGGCCGCAAGGCTTGTTCAATGGAACACATGAAACTTTTAGGAAAGGATGCCAGGAATATGATTGACGCAACGAAACACGAAACCGCTGCCGCATTGCACGGCGGAACCTTTGGCGGTCAGTATCTTGACAGCATAGGCCAGACCGATCTGGCGAAGCTGCAACCCGATCAATGGCAGCAATTTCTGCTTTGCGTGATTGGCGGTTATCACGAAAAACTGATTGAAATAGAATGAAACACTTAACCACGAATGAAGTCGCTGAACGCTTCAATGTGACCGTGCAAACGGTTAAGCTGTGGCGCAGGATCGGCAGGGGGCCGAAATTTCTTAAACTTGGCAAATCAATCAGGTATCGCGAATCTGACATAAAGGCATTTGAAGATGATAATGAATCCAGATGATTTCAATAAATGGCTGGCCCGTGCCGACTTTGGCGAGAGCGTCACATATTGCATCGAAAAAGGCGGCGAACCAAAACAGACGTTGGAAGGTCGCCAATGTTTGTCAGCCGCGCACAATGCGTTCAAGGCTGATCTGGTCGCGCTATTCCAGCGCAATCTGAAGGGGTACATATACGAATATATCGCCACCCGCATTTCACGACAAACAGCAAAAAAAATCGACTTTGTAAATAGCAGGGAATTGAAACGATGCAACGTCTTAAAATTTCGGCGGTTGAAACCGTGCTAAATATAAGCACTGGCGCGTTGATCGCATACGCAATGACACTCTGGTTTTTGCCGCTTTGGGGATACCACCCCACGCCGGGAACCGCTTTTGAAATAACCGCTTTATACACAGCCACCAGTTTTATCCGCAGTTTCCTATTCAGGCGCGGATTCAATTATTTAACCAACAGGGAAAAATCATGACTCCAAAAGAACAGCGTCAGTTTTTCGTTCAAAACCAACATAGGACATTAGGCGGGACGCCAAAGGAACCAACAATGAACCGTGAAGACATACTGAAGGCCGCGACACAAGCCGTCTGCATGGACAGAGAGATAACGCATGGCAAGGCAGACAAGACATTTGGCAGCATAGCCCGATTGTGGGAAGTTACTTTCGGCGTCCCGATACAAGAATATCAGGTAGCAATTGCGATGACACAGCTTAAACAAGTCAGAATAATTCATGGCGACCACACGGAAGCCGATCACTGGATTGACTGCGCGGGGTATAGTGCCTTGGGTGGCGAGATAGCGGGGAAAGAATGAAACAGGTCATAGGCGACTGCACTTTGTACCAGGGTGACTGTCTGGACATTTTGCCGACGCTTGGCAAGGTTGACGCTGTTGTGACAGACCTGATCATGACAAGATGTTGGAGATTGAATGATGATTGACCAGAAAGCACTGGAAGCTGCTGTTGAGGCCATGCGTGACTGCCACGCGCCTGACGCTTGTGCTGCTGTGGCAGTAGCCATCACAGCCTACGAGGCCGCACTGTGGCAACCAATTGAGACGTTGGAATACAGCGACGATCCGGTTATTGGTGAAAGTGAAAAAGTGCTCTTGGTCGATGATGCCGGAAGGGTTTGGGTTGGTAGTCTCATGTATGCGATCGGTAAAGGTCTCCTGTCATGGGGTTGGAACAACAAGCCTACCCACTGGATGCCGCTACCAGAGCCGCCGTCCCTTAAATCCACGGAAGGCGGCACGACATGAGTTATCCAGCTAGTTGTCAGAACCCACGTTGTCGAGAAACCACACAACTGGAAGACCCACGCAGTCGTTGGTGGTGCGATGAGCCGATATTTGTTGCCGCCGATATTGTTGGTGAACGGACCGTTTTCAATATCGGCGGCAACAAATATCGGCTCGTCGCCTTAATAGATTATGAACTGCACGGTGTCTTAATCAGGTTTGTAGGAACCCACAAGGAGTATGACAGAATAGACGTAGCGACGACTTAAGCGATAAACACGTATTTATACACTCAAGGCGATAAACCATGAAAACTGTAACCGTACCCGTTATTAAAACCGACAAGGACCACGCAGCGGCTGTGAAGCAAATCGAGAGACTTTGGGGTGCCAAGTCCAGTTCCAAAGATGGGCAAACCCTCGATGTTCTCCTGACCCTCGTGGATGCTTACGAAACCAAACACTTCCCGATAGACACACCCGACCCGTTAGAAGCGATCCTGTTCCGCATGGACCAGCAAGGCTACGGCCGTCGCGACCTGGAAAACCTGATCGGCAAAACCCGCGTCTCTGAAATCCTCAATAAGAAGCGTGGCCTCAGCTTGGCCATGATCCGCAAGCTTCACGATGCCTGGGAAATTCCGGCGGAAGTATTAATTCGAGAGGTAGCCTAGCATCAAATAACAAACTCCGCTGGAGTGGGGTTACAGGCTTTCCAAACGACAGGTTACGTAGTCGTTGGTGGTGCGATGAGCATGACCCACGGCGTATCAAAGAACGGGAATGCTCGTCCCTTAAATCCACCCCCTCAGAAGGAACAGAAACATGAGTGTGATTGGCGATGAAGACGAAACAGCAAACGATGTCTATGATCGTTTTATTGAAAAGTTTTGCCGAGTTACTGGACAGGATCAGGTGAATTACGGTCAAGACCCTTTTGAGATACTAATTGACTTAGTCAACAAGCATGACGAAGCCTTGACTTCCCTAACTGATCTTACCGATGAAGTAAACCGCCTTCGCAAACTGGTGCCAGACAAAGAGGCGCTGGAGATTGTGCTTGATGCTGCGGCTGGAGACGCCGCACACGAACGCCGGGAAGCGCAACACATGGGACCGACCAAAGAGGCTAAATATTTAGAGTGGGCACAAGAAACTGAGGCCGCCATTGCAAAGCTGCGCGGCTCCCTTTTGCACAGCACCGGAGAGACGACATGAACGAACATGAAGTTGCAGCCTCTGCCGCAATGGGCATTCACAATCGTGAGCAAGAGCAACGCTCTCAAATGCACAAAGAGTGGTGCGAGCAGAAAGACGAAATTGAGCGACTGCGCCAACAAACGCAGCAGCATTTAAGGAGGGATAGATAATGGCGTTCAGCCCTCACGCGCTCGGATTTCAGGTTGGGATTTACCCCTTCCAATGGCGGTTGAGTTTTTGGTTTGGGACACTGTGGACGGATATTTGGGTTGGCCCCATACGACTGCTTTTTGAGTATGGAAAATAGGAGGATTTGATCACATGACCAATACACAACACCAGTGCCCGGACTGCGGATCACCCGGCAAAAACACTGAATTGGGATACATCATCTATGAGTGTGGTGCTGAATGGATTGTTGGCGAAGGTTCCAGCGTTCCGCCATGCCCTTCAACGATGAAAATTGAAAGATCAGATGTGCCTGAGACTTATGCTGAGAAACTGAAACTCAGGTTGGAAGGCTATTACACAGTGTGCGGGTCCTGCGGGAATAAAGTATCCCTTATCGACTACTGCCACAGATGCATTGACCCACACGTCTACAATTACTGAAAACGAGCGAGGTATCCACGATGAAAGCACGTATCAGACAAGACGGGGTGATGGTCATTGAGACTGAAACCGACCTTGAAGACTACGCCTTACAAAAATGGCTGGCCGACAACCAAGCCGACGACGAAGGCCGGATGCCAGCACACGGCTTCCTGTTCGTCTGTCGCCCTGTACCAGCAGATCAATTCTAGAAATCGAGGGGTTTACCCACTCAAGGCTTCTTGCGCTTGTCCCAAGACCGTGCGCCTGTATAGCCAAGGTAGCCTGTGCCGAACAAGTACCACATAGGCTCTGGGATAGCCGCCAGCAGGTTTGTGATGTTGCTGGCGGCAGTCGCCACATGGTCAGGCCACCAGATACCCAGGACGCCACCGAAGAAGCACAGACCGATAACAGCATACATCAGATAAAGGAAGCTTGGGCGCGCCCGACTTGTCCAGGGGTCTTTACTGTTGGCCTCTGCCATGATGGCACCCATAGAGACTTCCAACTCCTGCAACTCACCGGACTGTTGCTGGCGGGCAAATTCAAGCTTGGCTGCGGCTGCGGCCTTTGGGTCAGGAATAACCTTGTCGATGATACCAAGGACACTTGGCGCAAGGGCTGTGATGAGTGTACCGATCATTAAAATTCCTCCGGCTTGTAAAGTTCAAAGTGTGGACCATCAAAAAAATTCTCATCAGGGTCTTTATCAACCCTGACGCCGTCCATATCCCAATCGGCACCCCATCGGACAAGGTGCTTGATTTCACCCGTCGCGTGAAGGCGTTCAGCCGTACCGATAACGAACAGTGCAAATTCCTCCATGCCGTCCTTGTCGGACCAATGCAGGTGCGGGCGGTCTGGATAGTATTTCATCACATCGACAGCCATTGACGGATATTCATTGTGCTTGCTGTCAGGGTACTGAAGCTCTGACTTACCCAAACGGAAATATTCGTTCTGCGTTTCCATATTCCGCCAGCCCTCGACAATAGTGCAGTCTATGGCCCAACCAACCTCCCTGAATATAAGTTGCAGGTCTTTGTGGCAGGTAACAAGTTTGGCCTCTGAGGCTGCGCTAAACTTTGGCATCTGATTTCCTTCGCTGGTATTTCGCTTCCTCGCGAAGTTCTTCAACGTCACGGGCGATATATTTTAACTGGTGCTTGGCCTCTGCCATTTCCTCGACGGAGGCGTCCTTCTTCTCCCATAGCGACTTGATCTGCCGCAGGATGTTGTGGATGACTTCATCCTGATCGGCGTTCTTCTGTGCCAGTGCAGCCTGTCCATACTTCACAGCGAACCATGCTGACAATGCAGCAAACAGGATACCACCGACTGAAATCATTCCATTGAAAGTAATATCAGGCATCAATCATCTGCGGCGAGAACGTGTGACGTTCCACCTCTCCATATTCATCATGCAAAACAATGGCTTTCATGGACTGCTGCGCTCTCCATCCGTTGTTGGCTGCATAGCTGTCCTTTGGTGCAAGTATCCGGTGACTTTCGCAAACGGCCCCACTGTGTTCTTTCAGCAACACCTGGTCGTGGTGAACGTGGCCCGTGTGGATCGTCCGATGTTCCGTGGCACCCCATATCTCAGGACAATCCGTGGCAAACAGCAATGGTAGCGCGCCAAGTTTCACCTTGTCCCCGTGATGCGTTCCGATCATGTTCTTGCCGAATTGGTGACAACTAAACGGCTTTGGATCGGTGTCTACAGTCAACCTGTCTTCATTGTCATAAATATGGCTCATGGCTTCACGAAGGAAAATTGTGCTGCTTGGGTCATGGTTGCCTTGTTGTATCACCATAGTGACCTTCTGGTGGCGTCTGAGTGCCGCTGTGACGAGGTAACGGAGCAGCCGCATGGCAACACGTACCATCCGTGGGAAACGGCTGTCAGCGTCCAGCAGGTGCCCACTGGCGGGGGTCAGGGCTGCATAACTGTCATAGTGCAGGAAATCGCCAAGAGTGACTATCATGGCGTGTTCACTGTCAGGGCCAACAGATACAAGATGATCCATTGCCCCCATCAAGACTTCTTCAGCAATGTCCAGATTATAGTTGCCGTCTGTCTCAGGCCTCCAGCTATACATTCCCAGGTGGTGATCTGACACAGGGATTACTGTCATAAGGTTGGCGTTGTTCGATTTTGGCCCTTTCGTTGCCCTGGCTTTCGGCATCGGTGCCGTCAAGCCCTCGATGGCTTCGCGGATGATGGCTTCCTGCTGTTCCGGGTCAACCTGTGACTTGACCCACTGGACTTTGACCTGGCCGTCTTCACCGTACAGCGTCGATGTTCCGCGTACCATGAAGCCACGCGGGACAGTGTGGATCATGTCATGGTCGGGAGAATAGCCGGCCTTTGCAGCCTTGGTATTCAAGGTTGTGATGCTTTCAGCCACAGTGCTTTTGGTAACACCAAGCAGTGCAGCAGCCTTGCGCTGCGACCCCTCACTCTCAAGTGCCTGAAGTACTTCCCATTGCCGATCTGTGGCGAACTCGCGTAGTCGCTCATCTGGCATGTGTCTACCTTACGGTTTGTTAGATGACCGCCTTGCATTGCGGATGTTGTAGTACGTCAGGAGCAGGCCACCGAGAACCAGCAACCCCGAACCAATCTGGATCGCAAGGCCAAGATGCTCCTGGAACATTTGCAAGGTATATCCGGTGCCACCGACTGCAGTTGCTATCGGGCCACCCGCCTTTGATGTGGATGCTGTGACATGCAGGTGGTTGCTCACACTTTTGGCCCCTTCGGCTTCAAGCGCCAGATAACGCTTTGCAGGTCAGAGCCTGTTGCGATCAGACAAGTCGTGCCATTGGGTAATGAAACTGTAATGGCAAAGTTCTTGCTGTCAGCCGTGCGCCACACTTCCATGATGTTGCCGTTATTGATGATGCCGATAAGCACAGGCGCTTCCTGTCGCTGCGTGGCGTGGAAGTCTCTGGCAACCTTTGTTTCAGCACACTGTGATTGAGCATTGGCGTGACCAACCGTGACCAGCATGGTTAGTGCAGCAACCAGAAAAGAGGCAAGTTTTTTCATGACAAACTCTTTCTGAAAAGGATGTATGTGTTCCAGCTACAGACGCCTGCATAGATGGCAACGAACAACACGCCGGGCCAGAACATGACGGGGTAATCCAGCACAACGACCGCCGCCAGAACATGAACCGAAATCTTGACCAGAGGCCAATCGAAAGGTGCATTGTTCATCAGCCAGCGCATAATCGGGTTGACTTCGATGGCATTGGGATTGGCCTTGAAGACAAGTTGTGTCAGCCATATATCGACTGCACCAAGTGCGATGATGAAGGCTGCGACTATGACGGTCATTTTGGATTGTCCATCTTCACTTGGGCGATACGCAAACGCCATGCGTCTACGTCGTGGTAGATTTCATCAAGCTGGTCACCGACTGACCTGTAAGCAGTGATGCGTAGTTCATCGACTGTTGGTACTGGCGTATCGTCCTGCACCTTTGAGCAAGTCGGGTCAGCCGCTACGTCAATAATCATCTGATCGTAGTCAGCGTTGCCGGGGCTATCCCCAAAGTGCCCATCCTTTTCGTCCATCGTATAGCTCATGAACTTGCCGTTCTGGAAGTGCTTTATATACTTCATTTTATAACTCCGATGCCGCTGTGTAGTAGAATTGGATATGTCGTGTAGTAGCAGCAGTAGACGTTCCGCCAGCCCTAAACCCCTTTTCATTTGAGTAGTTCACGGCCCCGGCAACGTGTCCAGAAGACACAGTAACTTGGTTTATCGTTCCAACAGCATCGTAAAGAACTATCGTGGGAGCGGCTCTCATGCGTGTCCCAAAGAATACAGGTATCCCTATGGTGTGAGCATTACTGGTATGGCCTGACGCGTAGTATTCAATCTCGTTTGCAGTATTGGTGGCAGGAGTAACCCCAGTGTCCAAGTGCTGTTGGTAGTACCGTTCACATTTGCGAACAGTATCCCCATAACTCTCATGCTCAAAGCTGGTGGCACTTGATCCGACTTCCAGTTTGACGTTGGTAATACCAACATAGTTATTTGCTGCATCTACAAAGTTATCAGACGATGATGTGTTGTAATAGTTGGAGGCGTTGGACTGCCACGTACCGCTAGTTCCGTTTCTGTCAGAACCCGCAGCCAGTGTGAACAACAAACGCAAGCCATATGTATTATCTACAGTGAAGTACGCTGTGGCATCTGCCGCTGTAGAAAATGAAACACGCTGCCATGTATCTGCCGCAGTAATAGTAACATCTTCAACATGGACCCTTGTTCCGTCCGCATCCATCAACGCCATAGCAAAAGTGGCGGGGAATGTCAGAGAACTCGCACCATCTGCGTGAACGATAATATCTGCACCGATAGTAGTTGCGCCCATCTTTCCGCTATTGGTCAGCAAATGCCCTGCATTAAGCCCTTCAATGCGGTGTTCCACAAAAGCTGCATCATTGGTGTCTAGGGAAGCATCAGCCGTTGTAGTCAATAGCTTCATCCAGTGGCTTGCACCATCAACACCACCAGCCGTTTCCTGTGATACAGTTGTCACTGCGGCTGTTGAACCACCAGCTTGGTAGTACCAGCGGTCAAGCGTGTATGCGGATGCTGACAGCGTAGCAAACGATGTGCCACGCTGGCTGACAGTCATGCCGCCGTTGATGATCAGGTTGGGTTGTGTAGAACTAATCCCCGTCAATGCAGAACCATCACCAGTTGGCGCAAGAACATCAGTTCCGATTTCAACGCCAAGATTCGTTCGCGCAACAGAAGCAGACGTTGCGCCCGTCCCGCCGTTCGCCACCGTCACAGGCGTTGCTGGCGCGGTTGAAATATTACCGCCGACAGTAATCGTCCAGGCGGAAATTGTACCGCTGCCACCCACCGCATCAACCGAAGCCGTCATTGCGCCTGTAGCACCATCCCAAGCGGTCACAGTGCCTTGCATATAGTTCGTGGCTGGTGAAGCGGTTTCGGCAATCCGAACAGGCATCCCAACGGCAAAGGCCGGGATTTGCGTATTGGCGTTTGTTATCGTGAACGACTTCGATCCCGTGCCAATCGTCACCGAATCGGTTGCGGTTCCACGAAAGGCGTTCGCAACGTGTTCAACGACCTTTTCAAGCGCCGCAGGAAAGCCGTCCGTTTCGTCGGCGTATGCGGTTCCATCAAAATTCGATTCTGTAAAAGTCGTTCCGCCGATTGTATGTGAAAAAGCCATTTACCTTAATTCCTCCAGAACAAGCGTTTGTTCCCATGTGATCGGGCCGCTTTGCGTAATCGCTGGCATTTCAGCGAACAAGCCATAGAGCGATTGGCGCAACCGATTTGTTTCATCTTCAATGTCAATGACGGCAAGCAAATCGCCAGACCGCCCCTTAATCCTGACCAGATTATTTCCCTGTGCCATCGCTTCAGCTTCAGTCAACGAATGAAGCGGGATCGTCAGCCGCCGCCGCTTTTGGATTACATCGACGTATGATTGACCGCCCCGCGAAATCGTTTTTTTACTATCATCAATAAACTCCATTGACCAACCATAAGCAAGGTTTTTGGCTGGCTGGAATATTGGCGAAACCATAACGCGACCCGCTTCAACATAGCCGTCAGCGTTTGCAGTGTCGCTTACTTCCACCCGAATATATCGACCAATGACAGGCGAAGAACCCAAGTAATAATATCCAATAGGGCCAAAGTCGGCGGCTTCAGTCGCGTCAAGTTTTCCGTTCCAGTTAAATTCGCCCCACATCAACGCGCCGAAAACTTCAGCGTCAGGCCAAACGTCAACCCATCCAGAATCCGAAAGCGAAGTGGCGAACGTATTGTCATTTGATATGCGAACGCGCCACGTTGCCGATTGGCTGCAATTATGATGAATCATGGCAACCAGCGCGGTCACTTTTGCGCTACCAAGATCGATGTCGAATTTTGTGGAAGCCGTCGTTGCGTCGGATGATCGCGCTTTTTTGGTCGGCTGTTGATCTTGAAAGTTCGTCAACGGCAATGAAGCCGCCCACGATCCGCTTGAAAACGTGCCGTCGTCAGCCCAATTCCGATATGCAATCGTTACATTTGCCACCGATCAGCCCCACAATTCAAGTTCGATTTCGTTCAGGTCTGCATCTTCCACCAGCCCGACAACCAGAAATTTCTTTCCGCTAGTCAGACCATAACGCCCAAACGTGATTTGCACAACATCATTGAGGTGCAGCGTGAACGGCTGGACCTTCAGCCTGACGCGATAAACGTCACGGTCTGCCTTGTATATCACCAAAAGTCGCGCTGCCTCTGTGGTGGCAGACGCGCTTGTATCAAGCAACGTGTTCAACTTCAATTCCGTCGCGTTCAAGTGCTTCGTCAAAACTGCCGCATCATTCGTTGTAACATGCCGGAATTCCCGCGCCGTGAAATCGCGGGTCGCGGAAGCCGCCCCGGCAGCAAGCTGGAATTCGACTTGCTTTGTCCAATTTGGTTCATATCCAAGCGTCACACGATGCGAAGCCACATGCGTCGGAACCCGTTGCAACGACAATATTTCAGTTTCGGAATACTCGCCGTCAGCCGTTCCAGTTGGCGCGACGATCTGCCCGACTTCAAACTTGCCGGATCGGTTGAAACCATAGAACCCGCCAACGCTTGCAATCAATTCATCCAGTACAGACAAAATTGTTTTTTCGTTCTTGCCATCAACATAAATGCCAACCGTTGCGCTGTTCGCAGTGTTCAAATCCGAAATGCTTGTTGCGTCAATATCGCCAGCCGAAAACCCGCCATATGTTTGAACAATTTCATCCATAATATCGGCGGTCGTCACAAGATAGGTTG
>Ga0233449_1000774_pt1 | contig 33729 bp, 34 predicted proteins | sample SI_124_October20_FD_183012 | JGI IMG/M metagenome (GOLD analysis project Ga0233449, IMG submission 183012) | Seawater microbial communities from Saanich Inlet, British Columbia, Canada - SI_124_October2016_200_MG | ecosystem: Environmental > Aquatic > Marine > Inlet | place: Canada: British... | reverse complement strand
TTATTTTTATAATGAATTAAATAATCATATTAGATTTATTGTTAAAAAATATAATAATTTTTTTCTTGATTTTAAAATTGATAATTTATCACAAAAAAAATATAAAATATTAATTTGGTTAATAAGCAATACAAATATAAGTTTAGATGATATTGAACTAATTTTATTATTGAATATAAAAAATTCTTATAGAAAAAATCTATATGAAATACTAATCAAAAAATTTAATAATATTGAATTTTTTAAAAATGATAAAATATATTTTTTTAATATTAAAACTGTTTTTTAACTTTTTTATTATCAATATTCAAAATCATTTTTTTACTATAATAAGCTATTCTGTTTTCATTACTTTTAATAGCTTTTGTATATTTCATATTGTTTTTTTTAGCAAATAATTTAGTGTGATCTATCCATTTTTTATTATTAGGTATTTTACTTTTATTGTTTTTTTTAGTATCTTTTTTAGTATCTTTTTTAGTATCATTAATTTTTTCTAATTTAATATTATCATTTTTAACTTTTTTTTCTTTGATAGTTTTAGGTGGCATTATTTTAGGAAGCATAAATAATGTTTAATTATTATAATTATTAGATTATTTTCAATTTTTTAATATTGGTATGCTAAACCAGCTATTCCACCGATTATTCTTAATACATTATAATTTGTTCCATATATTCTAACAATATAATCTAAGAATTCTTCATTATTATCATTATTTTTAATATTATTAAGTTGTAATAATTCTAATCTTAAATTAACTGCGGGAATTCTTCCAAGATTAACTGAACCTGATGGTTGAAAATCAGTTGGAAATAATGAAAAGGAAAATACATTTATTCCTAACACTGGTGTAGAATTGTATGCTTTATAAGGTTGTAAATAATTAAAAAATTTATATGTTTGGTCTATGAATGTAACACTATTAAATATAATAGAACTTGCCTTACAATAAGGTATTTTTGATAATTTAAATGTTAAAAGATAATTAATATCATTAATAAAATCTTCATTTGTAATAACATTATTAATAATTTTATTTTCATAGATGGTTAAACCTTTCATAAAATCTAAAGCATTAAACTCTTCAAAAGGATTAAATAAAGAATTAATAAAATTAATATAATCATCGCTTTTACAAGAATATTGTTTTGTGTCCAATTCTTTATAATATTTATTTTCATTATTATTACCAATTATTAAATCATTACTTGGTCTTTTTGTAGAAACAAACCACCATAATTCTTTAACACAATGAAAGAAATTTATATTAAATTTATTATTTAAAGGAGTAGCATCTGTAAATTCAATCATTTGATTTTGAGTAATTAAATATTCATGTCCTGCTTGGACGAATTTTTGTCTTTCAATACTATCTAAACTAATATATTCTAATAAAACTGTAATATTAAGTTGATCTTTTAATTCTTCTTCAATATAAATTAATATTTCTTCTTTATAGATATTAATAATATTTTCAACAAATTTTTGTTCTAAATCATCAGTATATGTAATTTTAAGTAAATCAAAATAATTATTTATTTTCATTCTAAATTGAAAATTATTAAATTGTAAAGCTATTAAAGGAACTGCTAATCCATATGTTTGACAAAACCAAAAAGGAACTGGCAAATAAACATAATTATTAGAATCATCTTTATTTAAAAAGAATTTTATATTTTTATTAATTTTTTTATTATTAATCATATGATTATAAATTTCTTCATTTCTATATGTTAATTGACCGTAAGTATCAATATAATCTGGAAATAATCTAACAATATTATTACTTCCAATATTAATTTCTAAAAATTCAAACATATAAATAGCTATTTTATCAATCCATTCTAAAAATATTTTTGAATTATTATTTAAATGAGAAAGTATTATATCATATAATATTTTATTTAATTCATCTAAAATTTCCATATTTACAATAATTAAATTTTTAAACATTTCAAATGAAACATTTTGAACTGATAAATTTTCATAATTATATATTAAAACATCATCAATTAACTTATATAATGATGCATTTTTATAATAATTAGCATTTTGAGAAGTAATATTCATGGTATTAAAAAAATAATCAATAATTTCAAAAAAAACATTATATTGTCTTTCTATAATATTATCTCTTATCAAAATATTTAAATCAATAATATAATTGGAATTCGGGGATACTAAATCATTAAAATAATTATTAACAATATTTTGTAATTGTAATTTGAAATTTAGAAAAAGTGTATAATATTTATTATATATTTTTAATTTTTCATCATTGTTTTTTTTAATTTTATCATTAATAAAATTTAAATCTAAAATTGGTAATTTAATTTTAAGAATAAGATTACTTAATAAATCGTAAGATTTTGGAATATCTAATACTGATGTTTGGTCAAATCCAATTGAATTATCAAATCTTTGTTCTATAAACATTTTTCCAAAATTAGTATAACGCCTGTATATTAATTTAAAAAATGTTATTTCTGGATTATTTGTAAGCATTATATCATGACTTCCATAATTAGTTATTTGTATTAAACCACCAAAAGATGACATTATAAAATATTATGATATTATAATTATAATTATAATATTTTAATTAAAAAAATATAAAATTAATGAGTATTTTTTTAATTAAAAACTGGAAAAAAAATTATTATAAAATAAAATTAAACTAAAATATATAAAAATTTAATTCTTGATTATACTGAATATGAAAAATTTTCTGGATTAAATAATGCAAAAATAGGAAATATAACAATAAGTAATATCAATGAATTAGACATTTTTGTTAATAAAATGATAGAACTCTTAAATAAAATAATAAATAAATTTTAAAAAAATTGAAAAATTATATTTATATAATTATTATTATAAAAAAAATGGAAAATTATACTGCTTATTTTTATCCATTTAATGATATTAGTAATAAAGAAAAAAATGTTTTTGATTTATATTTAGGTTATATAGAAATTAAAAATGGAAATAATATTATTTCTAAATTTGAATTTGATATCAATGATGTTTATGAGGAGCCAAAATATACAATTGATGCTATTTATCGTATTCCTTCTTGTAATTACACTGAAATATTTTTTAATTTTGTTGAAAATTTAGAGACATTTGGCAACGCTAAATTAAGTTTTAAACAGAAAAATGGCGAAAGGTATTATGAGGTTAATAATAATATTTTTAAATTTCATTTTACTAATGAATTATTTAGTTATGAAAATAATATAATTATTAATGAAAGTTTAATAAATGCTTTCAAAGAAATTAAAAATATTATAAAAAGTTAAGTGACGATTTTTTTAATTATTTTCAATAAAACGTCACCATGACAAGGTTCTGGATGACACCAACAACCAAGATTTTTATTTTTTAAATTTAATAATTCATTTTTAAATTTATTATCATTTTTAATTTTTTGTTTAATATATTTTTTATATTTTTTTATTACATCTTCTCTTGTATTATCTTTATCAATTTTAAAAGGATTATGAAATAATGATGTTTTTTTTGGAAATCTTTCTTTATTTATAAATACAATTCCAGCTCTTCCAATATAATAATTATTTTCATAATCATCAAACCATTCTTTTAAATTATTATATTTAGGTCTTATATATTTTACTTTACAATTAACAACTGACATAATTTGTTATTTAATATAATTACACAAATTCAATTTTTATAAATATATTAACAATTCGTGTAAAATTAATAATTAATATAAAATTAAATTGTAATAATAAAATTATGAATAATGATAATATATGTTTTGGAATTGATTTTGGAACAACAAATTCTTGTATAAGTTTTTGGTATGAAAATAATCCAATAATTATAAAAGATATTGATGATTCAGAAATTATACCAACTGTTATTGAAATTACAGATAATAAAAAAATAATCGGACAGGAAGCATATAAAAGAAAAGAAATTTTTGAAAAATTAGAATATGATAATTTTGTTGTTTATGAAATTAAAAAATTAATTGGTAAAAAATATTCTGAATTAGATGAAAAATATATTAACTTATTAGCTTATCAATTAGAAAGTGATGAAAATGATAATATCATTATTGTTTATAATAATAAAAAATATCGTGTTGAAGAAATTGTTACACATATTTTTATGTCTTTTTATTATTTATGTAATAACTATTTAAAAGAAAAATATAATGTTAAAGAAGAAGAGTTTAATAATGTAATAATTTCTGTTCCAGCAAGATTTAATGATAATCAAAGAGAATTAATTAAAACTTGTGCTACACATTCTGGTTTTAATGTTATAAGATTATTAAATGAACCTACCGCCGCGTCATTATGTTATGGAATTGGAAATTTAAATTCAATCGAAGAAAAAGTTATTGTTTTTGATTTTGGTGGTGGAACATTAGATATAAGTTTATTAAGAATATTAGAGAATGATTATGAAGTTATTGGTTCAAGTGGTAATAGTAATCTTGGTGGAAGTGATTTTGATAGAAAATTAATGGAGTATTGTATTAGTTGTTTCATTGAAAAATATAAAATAAATCCGGAAGATTTTTTAGAAAAAATTACAGAACAAAACTTGCAAAAACTAAAATATTTAACTGAAAAATGTAAAATTACATTAAGTGATAATTTGAAAACCAAAGTAATTATTAATAATTTTTATGATGAAAAAATTTTGGAAGTTTCAATAACAAGGGATGATTTAAATTTAATATGTAAGGATTTAATATCTTTAATGATTAAACCCATTAATGAATTGTTAGGTATTTGTGGGATAGATAAATGTTTAATAAACCAAGTTGTTATGGTTGGTGGGATGACTAAAATGCCAATTATTATTAATAATATTGAATTATATTTTCAAAAGGAAATAAATTGTTCTATTGACCCAAACACTGTTGTTTCTATAGGTGCTTCAAGATATGGTTATTGTTTATTAAATCAAAAAGATATTGAAGATAGATTATTATTAATTGATAGAACATCATTATCTATAGGTTTAGAAGCAAGTGGTGGCATTATGGATATTTTTATAAAAAGAGGAACTATTATTCCTGTTAAAAAAGTAAAAAAATATACAACTGATACAGATGATATGGAAGAAATAGATATTAAAATATTTGAAGGAGAAAGAAAATTTACAAAGGATAATATTTTATTGGGTGATTTTAAATTAACTGGTATAGAAAAACAAAAAAGAGGTATTCCTGAAATACAAATAACTTTTTCTATAGACCACAATGGAATTATTAATATTAAGGCTGAAGATTTAAATAATACATTAAATAAAAAAAGTTTAAGAATTCTTGGAAATAAACAAAATTTAAATGAAGAGGAGTTAAATGAAATTATTGAAAAAGCTAAATTAATGGATAAAAGAGATAGAATTGATAAAGAAAAAAAACAATCATATAATAATATAATTTATGAGAGTAGAAAAATTATTGATAATTTAAATAATAAAGAATTAAAAGCGGATGAAGAAACAAGAGAAAAAGTTATTGAAGCTATTACTGAATTATTAGAGTGGATACAAAAAATGAATTACAGCGATATAGAACTTGACAAATATCGTGATATAAGAAAAGAATTTAAACAGAGATATTCCATATTTTTAATTCATAACACAGAACCAGTTAAAGATTATAAAGGTTCAGATGAAATGGATGATAATAAACATATGAATAGTGATAAAAATGATGGTGTTAAAATTTTTGATGATGAAGAAAATATTAAAAAATATGAAACTCAATTAAATTATATGAAATCAATATTAGAAGAATATAATCAAATTAGTTTAGATATAACTGAACTTAGAAGAAAAGATTTTAATATTGATGTAGGTAATAATTTAAATTTTATAAAAAATAATAATAATTATGAAAATATTAAAAATGTAAAACCAAACAATGCGGATAATAATGAATTAAATGAATTATTAAATAATAAAATAGAATTAAATGATATTGAACTAATTAAAGATAGTTATGATGAAAATAATATTGATTTATTTAATAATATAATTGAAGAAATACCCAATAAAAAATTAAGTGATAAAAATGAAGTTGTTGATTTATTAGAAAAATTATGTTTAGATGTTAAAACTATTTGTAATGATTATATAACTGTATTTTTAGTTGATAATACATTAAAACCAGATGATATTGATAATAATTGTATGAAAATTCATAAAGTAGATTGTATATATAAAGATACATATGAAATTTATAGAGAAGATATTGAATTATTACCTAAAATAAATAAAATGTTGGAAAATAAAGAAAAATTTTATTTAGAACAAATGAATGATAATAATGAAGATGAAATAAATAAAAAATTAGATATTATTATTATGTTTTTTGATAAATTACATAAATATCAAAACAATTATGAAAAATACACTAATGATGACTTAAATAAAATGATTAAAATTATTGATAAAATATAAAAAACACCACAAACACTATGATATATAAAAATGAATTATGAATATTATATTATGACTTATGAATATTATAAATGAAAAACATAAAAGAGCCAAAGATAATTTAATTACTTTAACTCATCAAAAACGCTTTGACAGAGAAAACTTAAGCTTCGTCATCAGAGCTTTCATCGTCAGCCCAAGAGAATGCAGTCTTTTTCTTTCTCAAATCCGAAATTTTCTTCTTTGCTTTTTTAATAGCTTTTTCACATTGTTGAAATGCTTCATCAGTGGCAATCTCATCAAAGTCAAGTTCGGTTCTCAACTCTTCAAGACAGTCTTCCGCATCATAAAGTCTTTGTTGCCACTTTTTGATTTCTGGGTCAAATGAAAAATTACGAGCTTTAGGAGGAGAAGAAACAACTTTTCCAGCCCAAGAACCCGAAGGAGTAGAACTCACTGAAACTGTTGTCTGTGGCATTGACATTTCAGTGACAGTTGAGACAACAGACAATTCCTCAGACACATTGTCACTTGAAGAAGCTTGAGAGGAAGACCCAAAATTTCTTCTGGGTTTTCCCTTGACCCAACGGGGAGAACGTTTGTGACTAAATTTGCATTTGTCGCCATTTTTGCAAGAGCGTTCGGTTCCATTGAAATACCCACAAAGGTATTCTTGGTAATACCAGCCCGTTTCTTCCATAAATCTTTTCATAGATGATTTCATGCATAATTCACCAAATTTCTCACCTGATTTACCGGTTGATTTATCTCCAATAAAATGACAAGTTGATACACCAGAAAGGAATTTAACCCAACCTTTGGTTTGTTCAGTAAAACTAATAGACATCTTTTCACAGTATAAACTTTGATTAATCTTAGATATTAAACTTAATTTATTAAATCATTCAAATATTTTATTTTTCAATTTTTTTTTGTGTTTTATTATTGATATTTTTATAATAATTAAATATTATATAATACTATATAGTATAAATTAATTAAAAATGAGTAAAAGATTTCTTTCACCTAATGGTAAAAATCCTAAAGAATTAAAAAAAGGTAATATTAAAAAACAAATGGAAATGACAGAGGAAGATAAAAGCAAAAGTTTAAACAATATAAAATTATTTAATAAAAATGAAGAAAATATAGATGATGATAATAAATCAACATCGTCATATGATTCAGAAAAACATGGAATGGAAACAAATAGGTTGAGGGCTCTTGAAAATGAAATTGATTATTCAAATAATTGTTTAATAACCCCATTTGAAGGTTTAGAATATGACTTGGATAAATATGATATGACAGAAACTTCATCTGAAGATGAAATAGAAGAAGAAGATGAATATGAAATATATTTATTAGATAAAAAAAAGCGTTAATTATTATAAATAGTTAAAGCTTTATAATATTCATAGAGCATTTTATTAAGCAGATTATCATAAAATTTAATTTGATTATCAATAATATTATTTTTTAGTTTTAATGTATTATAATTTTTATTAAGTATTGCTAAATCTTTATAAACATCATCAATATCCATAATATTATTTATTTATAAAAAAAGTTTTATCAAAAGTGTGTGTATTATTTAATTTAGAATTACCAACAGAATATAATTTAATATCATTATCATTAATATTATTATTTATATTAATTGGAATAGGTTCAATATTATCATTTATTTCAATATTTTGAACGCTTTTATCATCAATATTTGAAATATCATTTAAATTATTTTTTGGAATACTATTAACTGATTTATTAATTTCTGTTAATTCATCTTCATTATTATTTAAATTATTTTTTGGAATACTATTAATTGATTTATTAATTTCTGTTAATTCATCTTCATTATCAGTTGAAATAATTACTGTATTTTGTTTTGAAGAATTATTAATAAAATTTTCTTTTAATTCTTCTGTGGAAATAGATGTAGAACTAATTTCTGTATTATCACTATTAATACTATTATTAATACTCTGTGAATTATTTTGTTTGGAATTTGACATACTTAAGGATGTTAAAGTTTTTGAAATATCTTTGGTAGTATTTGAGGTATTATTTGTAGTAGATGATGTTGAAGTATCCGCATCTAATTTTTCATTAATTAAATTAATTTTAGTATGTAAATTATCTTTATCGTTTTCAAGTTTATTTAATTTAAAATTAATATTATTGCATTGATTTTGTAATTTTTGGTTTTGTTTTAAAATAATAGATGAAAAACGGTAAGAAAGATTAGAAAAAATAATATTGATTTTATTTTTATCATAATTAATATTAAAGGGTGTTTTAAACATAAAAATGATTAGATGAAAATAAAATGTAATAAGTGATTTTTGTGTATCAATATTATTATTTTGGAATGTTGATGAGATAATAATATTATAAATAAAATTTTGAAGTTTAAACATCATATCAATATCATTTGTAAAAGTAGTATTATTAATAAATTTATATTCAATAATATTATCAATATTTATAATACTAAAAATAAAATCTTCTATATTTGTATCTGTAATTTTATTATTAGTAATTGAATTTAATATTTCTGTATTAGAAATAGTATATGTTTTGTTATTAAAATGTATTATATACGAGTTAATATTTTCATCAAATTCAATATCTTTTTTATTAATAACTATTGATATTTTTTCAGAAATAGTATTTGATTTTTTATTTTTCAAAATATCATTGATTGATTTTTTATCTTCAATTTTATCAATAATTTCAATTTTATCAATAATTTCATTTTTATCTTCAATTTTATCAATAATTTCATTTTTATCAAAAATAGAATTTTCTAATTCGTCATCTGATAATGAATTATATGTAGTATTAATAATATCATTATAATTCTTTGGTTTAATAAATCTTTTAGTATTTAACATTATATAAATATGTATATAATTTTAATTATTTAAAAATTATAAATTGTTTTTATTCAAACAAAAAATTAAAAGATATATATATATATATTATATATGGATGAAAAATATGAAAATGAAATAAAATATTATATAATAAAGAATGAGTTTCTTAAAATTCATAATATTTTATTGAAAATACAAGAACATATAAATACAAATTATAAAATTTTAATGTTTTCATTATCAAATAATTTATCAATATTAAATAATTTATTAGAACAATTATTAAATGTTTATAATGAAAATATTAATAATTTATCTATAAATAAATTAGAGAACACAATAAATATTAAAAAAATTTATAATAATATTGAAAATGATAATAATTTGAATTTAATAAAAGAAAGTAAATATTCAAAATATATAAAATATAATCCATTGAAAGTAATAAAAGATAATATTTTAATATTATGTAAAATTGTGGGTTTTCCAAATTTAGAAATATTAATATATTTAATAACAAATAAAACAAATATTATTTTCACAAATAAAAAGGATAAAGAAATAAATGAATTATTAAAAACCATATTTTTTCCATTAAATTATGAAATTAAAAATATAGTAAATAATGAAACAAAAATTTTAAAAATAAATAAAATAGAAAATAATGTTAATACATTTATATTTGATAAATTTTATGAAATAGAATATTGTTTTAATGGTTTAAATATTATTATTAAAGGTTTTAGTAAAAAAGATAATATCAATATGAATATTTTAACATCACAATTAACATATCCATTTATTTATAATATTAAAGAATTATTTAAAAAAAAAATAGAAGATGATAATTATTGTATTAATAATATTCATATTAATAAAGATTTTATTAATAAATACTTTAATAATATTGAAATATTGGATTATTTAAGTTATACATATGAAAATATGTGTGAAAAATTAAGTAATGATTATTTTAAATATAACGAATATGATAAATTATCATTATTAAAATTATTAAAATTATTTACAAAAGATGCAAAAGAAAATATTTTTAATATGTTTAATATTATTAGAATTTTATTGTATGGAAATAAAAATAATATTTCAGTTGTTAATTTATTATTTGATTTATTAAAAGATAAAAAAACAACAAGAGAAAATGAATATATTACAAATATTATATATGAACAATTAAGTTATAAAAATCAAGTATTATTACTTAATTATAAATTTGATATAAATAATGAATTAGATAAATTAAAAAATCTTTCAATGCAAGATATGGATATAAAAAATCAATTAATTTTATCAAAATCACTACCAGATTATGTTAAAAGATTATGTTATGATAAAATAGAAGAATTAAAAACATCAAATAATGAAACATATAAAATTAAAATGTATATTAATTATTTATTAAAATATCCTTGGATTTCCAATACTGATGATGATATTTTTTCATTGCTAAAAGACAATAAAGAAAAAATAAAAGTATTCTTAAATGATATTGAAGATAAAATGGATAAAAATATTTACGGTCATAAAGAACCTAAAAAAAAAGTTATTGAAATGTTGTCAAAAATTATAAAAGTTCCTGGAACAACCATTCAACCAATTGCTTTGGTTGGACCATCGGGTGTTGGCAAAACAAGATTTGCTAAAATTTTATCAAATTGTTTGGATTTACCATTTATTCAAATAACATTGGGAGGTCAAAATGATGGTGAATTATTGCACGGTCATGGTTATACATACTCATCCGCCCAACCTGGTTTGATTATTAAAAAAATGTGTGAAGCTGAAAATGCTCGTTGTATAATGTTTTTTGATGAATTAGATAAATGTTTAAATAGAGATGGAAAAGAAAGTGATATAATGAATATTTTAATTCATTTAATTGATCCTATGACAAATAGTTCATTTCAAGATAGATTTTATCAAGAAGTAACATTTCCATTAAATAAAGTAATATTTATATTTTCATTTAATGAAATTCCAAAAATAAGTTCTTATTTATTAAAAAGATTGGAAGTTATAAATATTAATAATTATGTATTAGAAGATAAAATAAAAATAACAAGAGAACATTTATTAAAACAATTATGTAAGGAAACCGGATTTGATTTTGAAAGTATTGTATTTGATGATGTATCACTTAAATTTTTAATTAATGAATATACTATGGAAGCTGGTGTTCGAGATTTAAGAATTAAAATAGATAATATTTTATCTAAATTAAATGTAGATTATTTAAAACAAAAAGGTTTATTTAAAAATGATGTTGTATATAATAAAGAAAATCCATTAATTATTAATAAAGAATTAATTATTAATATTTTTGGTCATCCTAAAAATATTGAAAAAATAACACATCCTGAAAGTTGTGTTGGATTTACTAATGGACTATATACTTCTGGAAATGAAATTGGTGGTATTTTATCTATTCAAGTTGTTAAAAATAATTATGGAAATAAAGATAATTTTATGATTGAAATAACAGGAAATCTTAAAAAAGTAATGAATGAAAGTGTAAAATATGCATTTAATTGTGCTATGAATATTGCATCTGATGAACAAAAGAAAATTTTTTATAAAAATTACCCTCAAGGTGTTTTTTGTCATTTTAGCGATGCAAGTTCAGTAAAAGATGGTCCAAGTGCTGGTTCAGCAATATTTTTAACATTTTATTCGGTTATTGTTAATAAAAAAATAAATAATAAAATAGCATTAACAGGAGAAATTGATATGTTTGGTAATATTAAGGCAATTGGTGGCGTCAGGTTAAAAATACAAGGAGCATATAAAGCAGGAATTGAAACTGTTTTTTTACCGGAGGAAAATAAAAATGATATTGAAGAAATAATTAAAAATAAATCAATTGAATTTGATTTTACAAAAAAATATATTTTGGTTTCAAATGTAAAAGATATTATTGATAATGTTTTTAATGATTAATTTTTTAATTAAAAATTGATTTTATTATTATAAATTAAGATATACAATGTTGCTAATATTTAATAAAAAAATATGAAATTGTTTTTAAGTTCTTTTATATTTTATATTTTAAATATAAAAGAACAAATAGAAACTAAAAGAGTAATTAAAAAAGTGTTAATAATAAATATATTAAGTAAATATAAAAAAGAATAATTATAAGTATATATTATCAAGAATTATCAACTTTTATGCGACTAGTAGCAACCCTTTAAATAAAAATATGTCTTTTAGACAATAATAAATCGATTTCTTAAATATTCGTATTCATTTTTATCAATAAAACATCTTTTATTTAATTTTAAAGGTTTTTCATACTTTTCAATTAAAAAATTATCTATTAATATATAATCATTTTCATCAACATTCATTATTTCTTCATTATCATTAATATGATTTAAAATAATATTATAAATTTTTGATGTTTCACTATCATCATTTTTCTCTAATGTTTTTATTCTTAATAATTTATTCACAATATTTTTAAGTTGTTTTTCTTTTTCTTGTTTTATTTTTTTTATTAGCTTATCTCTATTTATTTTCTCTAATTCTTCTGAATGATTAAATTTTTGTATTCTTTCTTTGGAAATTTTTTCATATTCTATGGCACTTAATCTAATAGCTCTTTCCAATTCGGTTTCATTATTATTATTATCATTTAATAATTCTTTATTTTTGAATATATTATATTTTTTTTTATATTCATTTTTGTTTTTTTCATTATGTATATTTCTTAATAATTCAAGTTCTTCATCACTATCATTATTATCATTAAAATTATTATTTATTAATTTATCATTATAACTTTCATCTGCTTTTCTGATATTATCCATATTAAGATATTTATATTATTCATAATAAATAAATTTCAATTTTTATATAAAACTGATTATTTCTCTTATCATATCTTTTGAAATTTCTGTTAATTTTAATTCATTAAATTTTCTTTTTTTATTTTTATCATCAAAATACCATACTAATAATAAAGGACTATTTCTTCTCCAATTAAATTCTTTGTTTTCACTATCAATAAGATTAATATAATTATTTTCTTTAATACAACAAAATTTTAAATGATTAACAAAATTATTCTTATCTAAATGTTTTATTATATATTTCTTGTCATCAAAATTAAATTTATTATAAATATATAATAAAATTGAATAAAAATTCTTAAATTCTATATTTAATTCAATAATACTGCTATTTAATTCTTCTTGATTTTCATAATTTTTACAAACATCTAATATATTTAAATTTTTATTATTAATGTTATTATAAATAATATCATTAATTTCATTATTAAATGAATTTTCTATTAAATATTCACCTCCCATATATATTATACTATTTATGATTGAATTAAATAATAAATATTCTGGAACATTTTTATCAATTATATATTTTTGAAATTCAATATCATAATGATATTCAACAAATAAATTAAATATAAAAGATGTTTCTTTTTCAATTATATCTATAAATTCTTTATTTGATATATTATCAATAATAAGTTTAATAAATATTATATTTTTTTCATAATAATGATATATTAATTCTTGTAAAAGTTCTTCAAAAATATTTAATACTTCTGATTTATATTCAATATATAATATTTTGATAAATTTTTCAAAATTGTATATATCATTATCTTTTATAAAATCTTGAAGAACTGTTGTAAATTTTTTAATACAATTTTTGGTATGATTTGTGCTTTCCATTTTTAATAAGATTTAATTATATGATATTAATAAACATAAAAATCAATTTTTATTTAGCAGAACATACTGATAATTTTAAATTTGTTATTAATAAATTATTTGAAAATATAAGTTCTTTTGTATTTTTATAATCAAATAAATTATTTTTTAAATCACATAAAACACCATTATAATAAAATTTGCCATTTTTATTTTTAACTGTATTGTAACTGTAGCCATATAAAAACGAGTTGATTATATTTTTTTTGTCATTTGAATTAATGTTAGTAATATTAATTTTGATATTTCTTTCTTTGTATAATTTATATAAATTATATCTATTTTGTTTATACCGTTTATTAACATCTTTAATAAATCTTGAATTAAAAATACCTTTATCTAAATTATCAATTGCATATTTGAATAATTCTAATAATAAGATATGTTCGGATTTATAAGAGCCTTTTTTAAACTTTTCAATTATTTTTTCTTTTTCTTTTTTTTCAATATCCGAATAAAACATATCATCAATATTTTTAATATTGTCAAGAATACAAATTATTAATAATACTTTGTCAAATAATTTAAAATTGATATTACTAATATATAATAATGTTAAAGCTGGAAAAATATCCAATCTTGAATCAATAACTAATTTTCCAATATTTGTTAATATATTATCTTTTATTAAATTATTCTTCACACTAATTTTAAATCCATTATGTATATAATCTTTTTCAGGTGGTTCTATTAATTCTTTAAACATTTTTTTAACATCTTCTATTGAAGCATCCTTTTGTTTTATATCACTTTGTAATTTCATAAATAATAAACAAATATCTTGTAAATTAATAACTTTAATATTTGGTGGAGGATATTTATGAGTATTATTTAATTCTTTTTCTGTATATAAATGAAAACAATATCCTTTATTTGTTCTACCTGTTCTGCCTTTTCTTTGTTTAGCATTTGATTGTGATATTAATTCTTTTTTTAATAAATTTATATTATTATTTGGTTCATATAAAATATTTATTTCTAATCCACTATCAATAACATAAACAATATTTTCTAATGTTAATGAACTTTCAGCCACATTTGTTGATATAAAAATTCTTCTTTTATAATTTTCATTTATTTTTTTATATTCTTCAGCATTTGATAAAAATATTTCTAAATCCTTTGGAAATCCAGAATATAAAGCCATAACAAAACAATCATTTAATTTTTCATCTAAATCTGATGCTATTTTTTTACATTCTGATACAGATGGTAAAAAGAATATTATATCTCCATTTGGAATTTTTTCATCATTTATTTTTTTAATAATATCAGTTATAATTTCTGAACCTTTTTTTAAATATTCATCTTTTTTATCTAAAATACTATTTTCTAAAAATATTGATTCAATTGGATAATTTGGTTTTCCAGACATTTCCATATAATCATATTTAAACTCATCACTAAAATATTTTTTAAAAATACTTTCATCTATAGTAGCACTCATAATTACTAATTTAAGTTCATTCAAACCTTGTTCTTTTCTTAATTTAATTGCTTTTTTAACTAAATATAATATTAAATCAATATTAGTAGATCTTTCATGTGCTTCATCAATAATTAATATATCAACATCTTTAATTAATGGATCGGTTTTAATTCTTGCAATTATAGTTCCATCGGTGCAATATAATAAATTTGTTTTATCAGATTTTCTACTTTCACCTCTATATTGATAACCAACATATTCACCTAATTGTGTATCAAGGGTTTTTGCTCCAAATACAGCGGTATTTTTAGTAATTTGTTTTTTTGGAAGTGTCATTATACTTAATCCTTTATAATCCATATAATGAAGACAAAATTTAGGTATTAAAACAGATTTACCAGAACCAGTTGCTGAAATAATTAAAACAACATCATTTTTCTTTAATAATTTTAAAAATTTTTCTCCATATTCATAACCAGGTAAATTAGACCACATTTTACTAAGAATTTTATATTCATCACTATATGGTTCATTATTAAATGGATTATTATTTTTACCTTCAGGGTCAAATATTCCAATAGTCATATATTATAAATATCATAATAAAAAAATGCATTATAAAAAATAATAAAGGAATATAATAAATGATAAAAGATATAGTTTAGTAATGGCTGTAACAAATAAAAATGTAATAGATTTTTCCATAGTAAAAAGAGCATTAAATAGTGATAAGTTTTTAAAATTTATAAAAAAGTTAAAAAGAAAAGATAAAGAAAATAAAATGTCATATTTATTGGATAATTGTGTAATACATAGAACAAATAAGTTAAAAAAATATGTAAAAAAAGAGAAAATGCATTTAATATATAATGTTCTATATCATTCAGAAATAGAAACAGTATTTTCAGTTTTAAAAACAAAATAAATAGAAGTGTAAATAATAATTATGAAGATATAATAAAAATAATAGTGGAATTTAAAAAAAAATTAAGTAATATTTATAGAAATTCTTTTAATTTATATTCTCAAATATTATAAAAAAATAATATAAAATAAAAAAGTCGAATAGTATATTGCATCATAAAATAAATTAAAAATAATTTAATATGACTGGTTTTTATTTTTCAAATAAAAACAAAATAAAAAATAAAAATATAATATTAAAAAAATAAAATATGAAGATTATAAAACTTAAATAATAATTTTTATTAAAAAATTATAAGATGTAACTATATATTTAGTTCTTAATAGTACAAAAATTATATGTATTGGGTATAAAAAATAATTATTTTATTACATCGCTGTATATATGTCTAAATTATTAGTTGTTTAGATTTTTTTATAATATTTTCATATTTTTTATGAAATTTTTTTTCAAATATGTCATATTGTGGTTCATCATTATTTAAAAATACAAATAAAAATTCACTATTAGAACATTCTGGTTTAAAATTTTGTTTTTTATGATTTTCTATTATTTTATCTAATTTATCATTTATTTCGTTTAATAAATAATTATAATTTTCTTTAGTAATTTTTAATATTTGAATATCAAAATGAGAAGTTTCAAATGTTGTATTAGGCATCAAAAGAAAATGATATTTATGATAATTAAATAAAAGTTCCATTACACCTTGTTTATTGTTAGAAATTCCAATAATTGCTTGAAAATTTACACATTCATGAGTATCACAATGAACTAAATAAAACATTTTAATAATATTTATTAAATATTATTTATAATACTTTTATATATTTTTTATAAAAAACGTTATTTTAAAGATTATGAAGTTATTACTTTTAAAAAATTGAAATTTTATATATAATATTATTAAATAATATAAATGGAAAATAATTACTGGATTATTGATGAATGTATAATATTTAAACCTAATTTTAATGAAGAATTAACAGATTATTATGATATAATAAATAAATATAATAAAATAATATTTAGTGAGTATAATGATCCTTTAATAGCAATTAAAACAAATAATCAATTTGAATATAAATATAATAGTAATTATATTCATAATAAATTTAATCAAAAAATAAATTTATCAAATAATATTAATTTAACACATTTAAGTTTTGGTTCAAATTTTAATCAACAGGTAAATAATTTATCTCAAAATATTACTCATTTAAGTTTTGGGGAAAAATTTAATCAAGAAGTTATTAATTTACCTCAAAATCTTACTCATTTAACTTTTAGTGTGTATTTTAATCAAGAAGTAAATAATTTACCTCAAAATCTTACTAATTTAACTTTTGGTTATAAATTTAATCAAGAAGTTATTAATTTACCTCAAAATCTTACTCATTTAACTTTTGGTTGTGATTTTAATCAAGAAATAGATTTATCAAATAATATTAATTTAACACATTTAACTTTTGTAGGGGATTTTAATCAAGAAATAGATTTATCAAATAATATTAATTTAACACATTTAACTTTTGTAGGGGATTTTAATAAAGAAATATATTTATCAAATAATATTAATTTAACACATTTATCTTTTTGTAATATGTTTAATCAAGAAATAAATTTATCAAATAATATTAATTTAAAATATTTAATTTTTTGTTGGGATTTTAATCAAGAAATAGATTTATCAAATAATATTAATTTAACACATTTAACTTTTAAAAGAGATTTTAATCAAGAAATATTCATTCCATTAAATGTTAAAAGTTTAACTATGGATTATTGTAATAATCAATATATAATAGATAATTTACATAATAATATTGAAGAAATAAATATATATAGAACAGATTTAAATTTGGATAATTTACCTAATAGTATAAAAAAATTATATATTATGCAATATGAAAAAGAATTAAATAATCTTCCAAATTCAATAGAATATTTAGAATTAATTAATTATAACTTAAAAATAAAAAAAATACCTAAAAATCTTAAAATAGTTAAATGTGATAAAGATTATAAATATATTAATGATTTTAAAAATTATGAAGTTATAACATATTAAGCAATAATATTATAAAAATATTTTAAATAGGATTTGGAAAGTATGGATTATAATAAATCATATCTCTTTTATCTACTTTAACTGTATAATGTCTATTTAATTCTGGAATAAATACTTTATCACCATTAAAAAATTCTTGACCGTTTTCTCTTTTAATATCTATTTTTATAACTTTATTACCCATAGTTATTGATGTAAAATATTGATAAAAATTATGATATAATAATCTACCCATTAATTCTAATATTGTATTATCATCATTTGTTGAATTTTCACTTTTATTTTCCTCAATTAATAAACCAACACGATGATATGAATCATAAATATTTTGAGTAGCTATATTGGTAATTGAAGCTATTTCAGGTGTTGGAACTTGAGAAGCTGGTGGTCTTGTAGAAGGGTCAATAAATGGGTCTAATAATTTTCTTCTATCAAATTCAATAATAGGATTAATTGGTGGAACTGGATTTGTTGTTGAAACATTAATATTTTCATTATTGTCTATAGATGATTCTAAATCACTTATTTTTTTTTCTAAAGATTGTATTTTATTTTGAAATTTTGATACATCACGACTTGATTGAACATATGATACTTTATAATTACTTATAATACAATAAAATATATAAATAATTACTAAAATAAAAAGTATATTTAATATTATTTTTATGTATTGATTGTCTAATTCCATAATATTATAATTTATTTAATAAAAAAAATATTATTTATTATAAAATATAATAAAAAGATAAAAATATTTAAAATTATGAATTATTTAATTATTAAAAAAAATGATATTTATGGTGATATTTATGATTTAATAGAAGATAAAGAACTTAATATGAATAAACCTGATGATAGAGAATTAATTGAATTTCATATTGAAAAATATATTTTATCTGCTCCTTATATTAAATATTCAGATACATTTGAAAATACAGATGATAGGCTTAATAATATTTTTGGTTATTTTACAGATTTAAATAATAGTGAAAAAGGATATGTTGATACAATGATGATTTATAGTGATGAAAAATATGTATATGAAATAATGTTATTGGATGATAAGAATACTGATGAAGATAATTTTAATAGTTTTGCGTGTGTAATAAATACAGAAGCTATACCTATTTATAATAATATTGTTTTACTAAAAACTCAAATAATAAATAATAAACCTGTTAGTTGTATGATAAATAAAAATGATTTTGTTAGTTTAGTTATTAATTTATTTTATCATACAGGCTTAATTATTGATGATAAAATTACAAAAGAATTAAAATTTTCTGGTGATAATCCATTTAATGTAATTGGAAATACATTTAAAAAAACAGAGGAAAAAGATATATTAGGATTAATGTTTATATTATATGAAGAAAATAATGATATTTATGTTAATGAAAAAGCTTCAATATTATTTGATAAAGAAGTATTAGGTAGATGTTTTATAATTCTTCTATGTCCCATGTCATATAAAAAGATATGGAATTTGAACGAAACTATAATAAATAAAATAGTAGATATTAAAAAAGATAATAAAAAATATAATGAAATTGATAGTAAAATGTTTAATGAAACAAATAATCCATTTTTGTTAATATAAAATATATAAAATTTTATAATTTATAATATTATATGGAAGGAACATCTTTAATAGATAATAATCAAATGTCTCCTCAATTTAATAATCAAATGCCTCCTCAATTTAATAATCAAATGCCTCCTCAATTTAATAATCAAATGCATCCACAAATTAATCAAAATCCTCCATTAACAACTGATAATTTTTCATCAAAAATAATTAATAATGATGAACAAATAAAAAAAATATCTAAAGATATATTAAATGGATTAAAAGATAATGATATTTCGCTTCATGATAGTGAAGAAGATTTACTTGATGATGATAAACCAAAAAAATTAAATAAAAAAGAAAAGGATAATTTAAAAGATACTATTGATTATGTAATAGATGGAAATCCACAAAAACATTTTATTAATTATATTTATGATACATTTTATATAAAAGAATTTGTATTAATATTTGCTATTTATTTATTTTTATCACAAGATATGATTAAAGATTTTTTTTCTGAATATTTTACAAGTTTAAATCCAGGTGAAGATGGAAAAGTAGGTGTTAGAGGAATTGTTATTTATGGATTAATATTATCATCATTATTTATTTTAATAAAAAAATTATTTCCATTTTTTAATAATTAATTTCATAATATCTATATTCATTATTTATTTCTTCTTTAATAAGTAATTTATTATTTTCTTTTTCAACAATTTTAAAATTAACATTTTTTAAAAAGTCATAATTACTTTCTATAACATATGGAAAACAATCATTATTAATTTTTTCATATTCATAATATATTTTACTATCATTAAATATATCTTCTTTAATTCTAAAACAACAATTTATTTTATCATTTTCAAATTTTATTAAATTTTCTTTAATAGATACTAAACAAGTTATATTATAATCATAATTTAATAATTTATTTGTATTTTCAAAAACAAATATTTCTTCATCATCTATCATAGATTTTCTATAATTTAGAAACTTCATATTAAACTTAAAATTATCATCAACATTCTTTTTAAAAAGCCAAAACATTTTTTCTATTATTTAGTAATATATATTTAATAAAATTCAATTTTTAAATAAACATATTTTACATTCCAGCATAGAATAATTCTTTAATAGTTATTTCATTTTCTTTAAAAAATCTTAAAATATCTCTTCTATTTCTTTTATCTATATTTTTATCTAAATTATCATTAATCCATTTTAATGTTTTTTCTCTTTTATCATAATTTAGTATTGCTTTTTTTGTTAAAAATTCTGGATAAGATAATAAATATTTCATTTCATATTTTTGAATATAATATCTATAAATTTTATTAACATTCCAATAATTATATTTGTAACCGTGGAAAGGTTCAATTATAAAATTACAATTTAAATATTTGTCATCTATTTTACAATATTTAATTAAATATTTTTTAATTATTCTTCCATTATTAACATCTCTTTTCCATAATTTATAGAAATCTTTATTTAATAGTTTAACATTTTTTTTATTCTCAAAATCTAAAAAATTATTATAAATATACCAATGAATATCAAAAGGACACTTACCGTTAAACATATTTTTATTTTATTTAATTATTATTGTTATATTTTCAATTTTTTTATAATGATCCAGTAGTTTTAGAAACTTATTATAATTCAGATTGTGATTATTAAATAAAATTATTAATTTCTTCTTTCTTCATAAAAGCAATTTTTTTTAAATTAAAATTATCATCATTTAATAATTTTTCAATAATATTTTTGTTAATTAATTCTTTTACTGATAATAATTTATCAATATATATTGGTAATAAATAATTTTCATTTAATTTATTTATAACTATGTAAATAATACTAAATTCAAAAATTCCCTTTTCAATATAATCCGCTTTTTTATAATCATAAATTAAATTTGCTATTTCAAATCTACTATCATTTGAAGGTAATGTTTTTTCAGCAAACATTATAATATTTTTATTTATTTCAATATTATTACTATTTATAAAATCATAATTATTTCTATCAAACACTGATTTATACTTATTCTCTTCCATTTTTATTATTATTTATCTTTATTTTTTAAATTCAATTTTTATTATTTAAATATAATAAAAAATTAAAAAAATTATTATTTTAATAAATAAATTTTAATATTTTATTCATAATCATCTTCATATCCTTCAATAATAATATCTCTATCACCACCTCTTAAATGTAATACTAAATGAATAGTTGAATCCTTTTGGATATTATAATCTGTTAATGTTCTTCCATTTTCTAATTGTTTTCCTCCAAATACTAATCTCTGTTGATCGGGGGGAACACCTTCCTTATCTTGAATTTTTTGCTTAACATTCTCTACAGTATCATTTGGATCAACATCCAAAGTAATAGACTTACCAGATAAAGTTTTAACAAAAATTTGTTGAGACATATTAATTATATTTTACTTATATTAATTATTAATTCTTATATGATAAATTTTATTTATTATTTATTTTTCAATTTTTTTTCCACCTCTTAAATGTAATACTAAGTGAATTGTTGATTCTTTTTGAATGTTATAATCTGTTAATGACCTTCCATTTTCTAATTGCTTCCCTCCAAAAACTAATCTTTGTTGATCGGGTGGAATACCTTCTTTATCTTGAATTTTTTGTTTGACATTTTCTACTGTATCATTTAAATCAACATCAAGTGTAATTGTTTTACCTGAAAGAGTTTTGATAAAAATTTGAGAACTCATAAATGAATATAAAATATATATTTTAAATTAATTAAAAATTGAAAAAGAATAATTATTTAATATTATATATTATATACTATATTATGAGTTCATTATCTTTAAGTGATGATATTAGTGAAGAAAATTTTAATGAAAATTTAGAATTTATTCAAAAAAATGCTAAAGTAAAACAAAATGAAGTTTTAGAACCTTCTTACGAAGATAAATTAGATATTTATAATATTGTTATGAATTATATTAAGGAAAAAAAAAGAAAAATTTATGGTGGATTTGCTTTAGATAAATTATTTGCAAGTAAAGATGAAAAATATAGATTTTATGATGATTTATTAAATGAACCAGATATTGATTTTTATTCACCAGAACCAACAAAAGATGTTGTTGAAATATCAAATCGTTTATTAGAAGCTGGTCATGGTCCCATTTTTGCTAAAGAAGCTCAACATAAAGATACATTTAAAATTTATCCAAATTTGGATACTGAATGTTGTGATATTAGTTATATTCCAAATAATATTTATAAAAACATTCGTTTTATTGAAATTGATGGAATAAGATACATTCATCCTTGGTTTGCAATGATTGATAAATTTAGAGTTTTTACAGACCCTTTAACAAGTTATAGACTTTTAGAAAAGGATTTGCCAAGATTTAAAACATTAGATAAATTATATCCATTGCCTTATATTTCTGAAAAATTACAAATTAAAGAATATAAGAATAATGAAATTAATAAAACATTAAATAGTATATTTAAAAATTATTTAATAAAACAAGAAAATTTTATATTTTCTGGATTGTATTGTTATAATTATTATTTAAAATATTCTGAAATAAGTGGTAATAAATATAACTATATAAATCTTCCATATTATGAAATATATTCAACTGATTATGTAGAGGATGCTCAAAATTTAGTCAAATATATTCAAAAAATAGATAATTTGGAGTATGATGAATATTATCCTTTATTAGAATATTATGGTTCTTCAATGGTTGTTTATTATAAAAATGAAAAATATAGAGTTCCATTAATATATTTATATGATAATAATTTAAGATGTATTCCATATAAAATACAAAAAGCAATAATGTTTGAAGATAATAAAATAGAAACTTTAAAAGATAAAATAAATATAGCAAGTTTTGATTTTAATATTTTACATACTTTAATTAATTTATTAAAAGTTAGAGTTGATAATGAAAATGATATGAATGACAGATTATATAAATATTTAAATGGTATTATTAATTTTAGAAGTTATTATTTTAAAAATACCAAATTAAATGTTATAAAAGACGATACATTATTTCAAAGTTTTTTCTCTGAATGTAAAGGTAAGACAATTAATCCTGTAAGAAAAAGAAAACAAAGAGATGCTGTAAGAAGATCTAAAAAACAACTTCCCGAATGGCGTTATGATCCATCAACACCGGATAAAGTTAATAAACATTATTTTTCAAAAATTTCTGGATTAAAAATAGATAAAAAAGAAGATAAGAAATTATTTAATAAAAATTATACAAAAATGGAAGATGATGAAAAATTTAAAAAATTTATTCAAGATAAAGATGATGATGATAGTTCAGATAATATTAATAATAATTAAAATTAATAAATAATATAATATTTATTAATAACTAAAAAAATTTTTTTATTTAATTAAATGATAATTAACTAATTATCCTTTTTTTTTGTTGTTTTCTTTTTTGGTTTTTCCTCTTTAATTTCCTCATTATTATTAGTTTCTTCTTTCTTTTTTGTTTTTTTTACAGTTTTCTTTTTAGGTTTTTCTTCTTCCTTATTTTCTTCAACTACTTCATTATTAATATCTTCTTTTGGTTTTGTTTTTTTAGTTGATTTCTTTTTTGGTTTTTCTTCAACAGTTTCTGGTGTATCTTCAACATCTTCTTGTTTTTCTTTAACATCTTCTTGTTTTTCTTCAATAATTTCTTGTTTTTCTTCAACAGTTTGCTTTTTTGAAGTTTTTTTAGTTGATTTCTTTTTGGGTTTTTCTTCATCATCAATAGTTAAATTAGATACATCATTATTTTTGGAAATATTATTTAATTTTTTATATTGTTCAAAAGTATTATTTAATTTTTCATTTAATTCTTCTTGTTTTTGTTTTTTTTCAAAAATTTCTGAAATAATTTCATCAATTTCATTTTTTGTTTCTACTGATAAATCTTCAACATTTTTTTTAAGAGTATTTAAATTAATATTATTTTCTTTAATATAATTATCAATAAATTCTTCATTATTCTTATTAAGAAATGTAATTATTTCATCAGTATTATTTAAATTAATAACTTTATTTACGGTTGTGTTTTTTGAAGACATATTTATTATTATTTAATAATAAATAATATATAAATCAATTTTTTTTTTCTTTATTTTTATTAATAATTCTTAATAATAATTGAAGTTTATCTAATAATTCAACTTTATTATTACATTCCTCATTTAATTCAATTACACATTTCCATATTTCATGATTTTCTTTTTCAATTAAATTATAATATTGTAACAAGTTATTATCTGTCAAAATTGTGTTTTCCATTACTAATAATATTATAATTTATATGTAATTAGATTTCAATTTTTATTAAAAAGTAGTCATTGGATTAATAATTCTATTCCAGTCAATATTATAAGCATTTGTTTGATATTTTAGAGTATCAAATTGATTTGGAATTATGAAATTACTTTTTCCTTTTATAATATTTACTTTTTGTCCTTCATTATTATTATCATTAATTCTTATATGATAATCATTAATATAATCTTTTAATGACGCTTCAATTTTATTACCATACATATCATAATAATAATTATTTAAATATAATGGTCTTTGTAATACTTTAACATCTTTGCAATCTAAATCTTTTGTATTTTGAAAACCATTAAGAATATCATTAAAAGCTGGATTTGTAAAAATATTATCTGTTATGGATATTTCATTTGTTAAATTTTCTGGATTATTATTATTTGTTTCTTTTAAAATATTTGATGTTATATTTTTAATACCATTATAAGTATCATAAAATTGAAATTTATTTTTCATAATATCCATTTCTTCTTCAGTAAAAATTTCTTTTTTATTACTTAAAAGTTTTTTAATTAAATTTTGGTAAGTGGGTGTTCTTTCCATAATTTCTAAATTATCAATATTATCTGTTATATTAAAATTTTCTATTTTTTTGGTTTTTGTATTATTGTTATAAATAAAAAAAATTGATATAATAATGATTATAAATATTATAACTGACAACATATAATATTCTTAATAAAAAATATTTAAAGTTTTAAAAATAAATCTAAGGTATAATATGACTGAATTTACTTTTGTTAATAAAAATTCATTAATCCCGGTTGTTATTAATAATATAACAAAGCAAAAAGCTTTAACAATGATAATGGAACAAGCTTTTAATCAAAATAATGAATATTGTAAAAATATTTACTTTATATCATTTTGTTCTGATAATTCATTTCAAATATATTTTACAAATGGAAAAGGAAAAAAATATTTTATAAAGAGAAGTAATAAAAATAAAATTGAAGAATATGATATTGATAATTCATTTGGTTTTAATACAATTAATAAATTTTTGAATAAAAATAATATTATGAATGAAATTGAAATTGAAATTGAAAGTGATGATGAAGAAATCGATTTAGATTTATCAAATAAAAAACAAAATAAAGATAATGAAGAATTTAAATTAGATATGGAATTATTTGCTAAAAGTAATTCTAATAAAGATAAATATTTAAAAAATAACAATATTGAAGAAGATGTTAAGTTAGATATTGGATTATTTACTAAAAATAATCAAAATAATGAAAATAAAGATGTGTTTGATGATTGTGAAAAATTAATGAAAAGATTTTATGAAGATAAAAATAGAAAAGATGAAATTAAAAAAAGATTAATGATTGATAAAAAAGAGGAACATAATTTATTAAAAAAAAAGAGAGAGTTAGTTCAAAATAAGATTGTTGAATTAAAGGGTAAATATAGAACATATAAAAATATAAAGGATGATATGAAAGATGAAGAAATTAATATTCCTGAATTATTTAATATTGAATTTGAATATTTTGAAAAAATGAATGATGCAGATAGAGAGATAATTGATAATTTAGGTGATAATGATATAATGAATACAAATGTATTTAATGAGAGAATTGTAGAGATGGCTAATGAATTCAAGATTTATATGGGTGAAAATATTAATCCTCTTGAAAGTAGATTTGAACATAATTGGAGTGAATTGGATAATGATATTATAGTTGGAGAATATAAAGCAAATATTTAATATTTTAAAATTAATTATAAATATTTTTTTATACTTTATTATGAATAAAATTATTTATAATAAAAAGATGGATATTATTTATTTATTGATATATACACTTGGTTCAGGAACATCTTCAACAATTTGGTATTGTATTGAAATAAAGGATTATGTAAAAACATTAAAGCAGAATAAGGGAAAATTTAATATTAATTGTAAGGCTTTAAAAATTTTTAAAGAAGAAAGCGATAAAGAATATAAAAGAGAAGTTGATATAAATGATATTATTATATTTGAAGATAAAAAATCAGAATACATACATTATAATGATGGTGGATTTAAATATAAAGATGATATGATTATTATAAATGAAGTAATGGGAATATCATTATATGATATGTGTGAATTATTAAACTTTGATTTTGAAGATGAATATAAAGAAAATATTTACGAACAAATGAAAAAAGGAATTGACTACATCCATAAGTGTGGATATTTGCACGCTGATATTAAAATGGAAAATTTTTTAGTTTGTGGTTTAAATATATTACAAAAAAAAATTATTGATTATGTTAATAAATATGATTTTAGTAAATTTTTTAAAAAGAAAAATAATAAAAATAATAATTTAATTCAATCAACAAATGATAAATTATTATCATTGATTGATGATATAATATTTAAATTTAATTTAGAAGAAATAATTGATGATGAATATGAAAGTGATTTTGAAGAAAGTGATGAAAATAATATGGATGATAGTATTGAAGAAAGTATTGATGATGATAATGAAAGTATTAGTTCATATAGTTCATATGATACAAGAGCTTCATCATTTGATTCTGAATTTAATGAATTTGATATTAAATATGATAAATTTCATATAAATGAAATAAATAATTTTATTTTAAATTTAGATGATAATGAAGTGGAAGAGAAAAATAGAGATATAGAAAAAGATATTAAATTTTATAAAGAAAAATTAAAAGATATAAAAATTAAATTAACTGATTTTGGATTAATAAAAAAACCAGGTGGTATGGAAACAATTCAAACCAGAGTATTTAGATCTCCAAGAAATATTTTAGGGTTTTCTTGTGAATTTAGTGATGATATTTATGCTTTAGAACAAAATAAATATGAATTATTTAATGGAGAATTATTAATTAATTTAAAAAGTGATGAAAATTTTAATAAATATAATCTTAATCTTTTAACTATTAAAAAAATTTTTAAATTTAATAAAAATATTTATTATGATATAACACAATCTAAGAGAATAGATAGTATTTTATCACAAGATGGTTCTTTTCTTTTTAAATAATAATTTTTGATATTTTTTAAATATTTATTAAAATAATAAACAACTTTTATATTTACACAGATTAAATCACAATTTGTGAATTAAAAACATTAAAATAATAATTTTTTAATTTATTAATGATATAATAAATTGTATTTCACTACAAGATGGTTTTTTTTAAATATTATTTATTATTATAATAATTTTGTGTATTATAAAATGATTGTGTAATAGCTTCAAAATATTCATTATTATAGTTATTATAACATCCATTTTCCATATTTACACAGACTAAACTACAATTTATAAATTAATAACATTAAAATAATATTTTTTCAATTTTTTTATCTTATTAATGATACAATATATGTTAATTTTAATCTTCATCAGCTTCTGTATTATCTTTTTTAGATATTTTATATATTTTAGTAGAACTTGAATTAAGCTCAAATCCATTATTTTTAATATATTCTACTAATTTAGGTTGGTCTATATTTTTAATAGAGGGATAATTATTTTTATGCCATTCTTGATAATCATCCCATATATCTTCAATATATAATTTATCATTTTTATTATCAGTAACTGAATATTTTGTGTTAAAGAATATTTTAATTGTATTTGATTTATCAATATATTCTGCTGAATCTTCTAACATTGTTTTTGGCTCATGACCTTTTAATATTCCCCATTCTTTATATTTTACATAATAAACATTAATTAATAACCACATTAACACATCTTTACATTCTGATAATTTATCATCAATATCATTTACTAATTTTTGTTCATTTGATTTTTTGGGATTATCAATAAATTTATTTGGAAATGTTAATACTCTAATTCTTCTTCTAACACCTCCATCATCTGATTTTAGTTTTGGTTTATCATTACATTGTAATGTAAAACTAAATTGTGGAATATAATAAAATGGTTTTTCATATAATGGTCTTGCTTGAATTATATCTTCACCTGTTAATGTTTTTAAAATTCCTGTTTCTACTTTATCATCTGGATCCGGTTCACATACTTCTAACCATCTTCTACCTTTTTTATCAGCTAAATGTGGAGAAGCTTCACCAGCATGCCTTCTTTGTCTTGTAATTAAAGTAGGATCTGTAGTTGAATAATAATCACCTAAAACATTTTTCATTAATTTAGTTAATGTTCCTTTACCATTAGCACCACTGCCAGACCATACTAAAGCTAATTGATCTTTATTTCTTCCATATAAAATAGATGCTAAATATAATTTTAAAAATTCATTTGCATCTGTTTCTGGTTGAATAGAATGAAAAAATTCATCTAACAATTTTTCTTTTTTTTTAAAATCTGCAGTTTTATTATTTTTATACTCTGTATAATCATATCCAGTTGAAAATGTAATATAATCATCTGGTTTACCCGATCTAAATGTCATTGTGTCCAAATCATATACACCATTTTCAAAACCAATTAAATTACATTTACTATCTAATAATTCAATAAATTTCTTTCTTTTTCTTTTAACTGTATTTTTAATAAAAAATATATTACCAGCTTCTGCTAATATTTTTTTTTTAAATGATTGTGTTTTAAATTTTCTAATTAATGAAAAAAATTCTTTTCCTTTTTTTTCAACATCTACAAGTGTTTGTTTATCATCATTATTTGTTGAATTCAATTTATCTGAATATAATTTTGATACTTGAGATAAATGATATGCAAATTCTTCTGATAATTTCACATTTAATGATGCACCATTTTCAGTTTGAACCCATCTATGATCTATAAATTCCCACCATATTTGACCTCCTTCTACACCACTACAAGAATAATCATTTTTATATATATCATATACAACACTTGCTAAATCATAATCCGCTTTTGTATCAATATTTTTATTAAACGATTCATTTAATTTATTTGTTAAATATTCATTATATTTTGTTAAATTATCTTTTTTAGCCCATTGTTCCAAACCATACAAATAATTACTGTCATTTTTTATTGTGCAACCATCCCAAAATCTATCAACGCTATTCTCATCATATTTTTCACCACATAAAGCTGAAAATTTATGAAAATTTTTGTTTAAATTTGAAGAAATATTAAACAAAGCATATCCTACATCACGCCATGAACCATAATTTGTTGCTCTTTCTTTTGACAACATACTACATAATTTTATAGCACTCTCTTCATTGGTTGATTTATTGCCCACTTTATTTTTATTTTCAATATTTATATTAATTTGTAAATTATTATCTTTCTTATTATTATTTTCAACAAAAAATGTTTTTTTACTATTCATTATTTCCAAATATTTTAATTTAAATGTAATAATATCTGTATCATTATATATATTTCTTATTCTTAATTTTTTTATTATTTTTTTATCATTTATATCAACTTCTTCTTTAGTATAACCATCACTATAAATTTTAAATTTCAACTTATATACATTAAATTTATCATTTACTTTTTTGCCAGATTTATATAAGAACCACCATTTATCTTTAAACATTACACTTTTATCAAATACCTCTTTCATATTTTCATTTGTTTTTTCGAATATTCTATCAATAAATTCCATATCTTCTAATCTTGATTCAATTTTATCATAAATTAATAATCTATTCTCTGAAGTTAATATCAAATTTGGATAATGAATATGTATTCCATCACAATATTTTTCTTTTGATTTATTATATATTGGCTTGTTTTTATATAATATAAATGATATTAAATCATCTTCTATTAAATATTTTTCATTTTCATTATCACTATCTGAAGTATCATCATCATTATATGATTTAACTTTCACATTTAAATATTTTCTAATAATTTCATTCATATTATAAACTACATTTTGAATATCTTTTGTATCAAATAATCTTTTTTTATCATTTGTTTTAAAATCAAAATCAAAATATAATGGACCAATATCTCTTGATTTTTCCATTATATTCATTTTATTCTCTTTAATTTCTTTTTCATTTGCATAAAATTTTATAAAATTTACATAATTTTCATCTTTAACTATAAAATTTGTTCTATACCCATCATCTTTAACTAATTGATGAGTTTCATTTTTACTACCTTTTTCGGATATATTATTATCAATATAATCTTGTAAAGATTTATAATTAAATGAGTTTTTAACATTATTATCTTCTTCGTTTATACTCATATTATTATCTATATTCATAGATTGTTATATTATTACTATATATTTTAAATTTTAATTTCAATTTTTTATTTTAGATATTGTAAACATAACATTAAAAATTGATTATTTTATAATAATAACAAGTAAATAAACATTAAAAATTATTAATTTTATAAAACTCTCAATATAAAAATGGATAAAAATAATATATATATGTATTTTGAAAATGAGAGTTTTAATCAAGAATTATTAAATAATAAAAAAAATATAAAATATATTAAAACTAATTTTGATTTCAATAAAATAATTCATTTTAATAACAATATAAAATTGGAAAAATTAATATTTGGTAATAATTTTAATAAAAATATAGATTTAACAAATAATATAAATTTAACACATTTAGCTTTTGGAGATTATTTTAATAAAAATTTAGTTTTATTAAATAATATTAATTTATTGCATTTAAAGTTTGGATATAATTTTAATCACAAAATAAATTTATTAAATAATATTAATTTAGAATATTTAATTTTTGGTTGGAAATTTAATCAACTTATAAATTTATCAAATAATAATAAACTAATATATTTAGAAATTAATGGTGATTATGATAAAAACATTATTATTCCTAAAAGTGTAAAAACATTAAAATTAAATTGCTGTGATAATCAATATTTAATAGATAATTTAAGTAATAATATTGAAAAATTATATATATTATCTTGTTATAATTTAAATTTAGATAATTTACCAAATAGTATAAAAAAATTATATATTGAAGAATATTTTGAAATATTAAATAATTTACCAAATTCTATTGAATATTTAGAAATAAACATTTATAATTTAAAAATAAAAAAAATACCTACAAATCTTAAAACAGTTAAATGCGATAAAAATTATAAATATATTAATGACTTTAAAAATTGTAATATTATTTATCATTAAAAATTGAAAATTTATTTATTAAAATTAAATAATAAAAATGGAAAATAATCACTGGATTGTAGATGATTGGTTAATATTTAAACCTGAATTTAATGAAGAATTAACCAATTATTATGGTATAATAAATAAATATAAAAAAATTATGTTTAGTAATTATGATGACCCTTTAATAGCAATTGAAACAAATAATGAATATAATAATAATTATATTAAAAATAAATTTGATCAAGAAATAGATTTATCAAATAATATTAATTTAACACATTTAACTTTTGGATACTATTTCAATAAAGAAATAGATTTATTAAATAACACAAATTTAACATATTTAACTTTTGGAGAGTGTTTTAATCAAGAAATAGATTTATCAAATAATATTAATTTAACACATTTAACTTTTAAAGTAAATTTTAATCAAGAAATAGATTTATTAAATAATATTAATTTAACACATTTAACTTTTGAAAGTTATTTTAATCAAAAACCAAATTTATCAAATAATATAAATTTAACACATTTGACTTTTGGATATTGGTTTAATCAAGAAATAAATTTATCAAATAACATAAATTTAACACATTTAACATTTGGTGATAATTTTAATCAAGAAATAATTTTATCAAATAATATAAATTTAACACATTTAACTTTTGGAAGGAATTTTAATCAAGAAATAAACATTCCATTAAATGTTAAAAGTTTAAATATGCATTTGTGTAATAATCAATATATTATAAATAATTTACATAATAATATTGAAAAATTAATTACAAATCAAATCAATTTAAATTTAGATAATTTACCAAATAGTATTAAAAAATTATATATTAATTATTATAAAAAAGAATTAAATAATCTTCCTAATTCAATTGAATATTTGGAATTAAAAAATTATAAATTGAAAATAAAAAAAATTCCCAAAAATCTTAAAACAATTAAATGTGATAAAAAATATGAATATATTGATGATTTTAAAAATTATGAAGTTATAACATATTAAAAAAATTGAAAATTTATTTATTAAAATTAAAATAAAATAATAAAAATGAAAAATAATTACTGGATTATAGATGAATGGTTAATATTTAAACCTGAATTTAATAAAGTATTAACCATTTATTATGATATTATTAATCAATATAAAAAAATTATGTTTAGTAATTATAATGACCCTTTAATAGCGATTGAAACAAA
>Ga0233449_1000771_pt1 | contig 33834 bp, 28 predicted proteins | sample SI_124_October20_FD_183012 | JGI IMG/M metagenome (GOLD analysis project Ga0233449, IMG submission 183012) | Seawater microbial communities from Saanich Inlet, British Columbia, Canada - SI_124_October2016_200_MG | ecosystem: Environmental > Aquatic > Marine > Inlet | place: Canada: British... | reverse complement strand
TCAGGGGGAATACGCTCGATGATGTTCGGCAAGAAAGAAAGCGATGCTATGAAAGAGGAACTTGAAAAATTTCAGCGCAGAGTATTGCATGTTAGAAGAGTATTATCAAATGATGAAATAACTTCATTCACATTGGTTACTATACCGGAGCGCATGGGTGTAAATGAGACAATAAGAGCTCAAAAATCGCTGCAAGAATTTGACTTGCCAATCGGTGGCTGTTTGGTTAATCGAGTCACTCCAGAACTTGACCACCCATTCCTAAAGACTCGGAGAGATGCTGAATTAGAACGAATTGAAGAATTAAAGGAAAGTCTTGGAATCAATATTTCTACTATGGAGTTATTTGATACAGAGGTAGTCGGAATAGAGCGATTAAGAGAGGTAGGTCAATTCCTATATGGGCCTGTTATTGAGATTGATAGTGGCTTGGGACCTCATTCTATAGGTTCGGTATTACATCATGAAGTCCATAGAGGAATGACAAAAGAATTGGTTGAAGATACTGAAAGAATCTATTTACACTATCCTGGAATAAAACGCGAGGAGTTGTCACTGAGAAGTGAAGAAGGAGTTCTTTTTGTTGGCCTAAACGGTAGAGAAAAACCTGTAAAAACATCAGTTCCGGTTAAAGCAAGTCAAGTAAATGCAAAATTAGAGGGGGATATTCTAAGATTAGATATTCCACTGAATGAGCAATAGGTAAATATTTTTGATAACTCAATAGGCATGGGTTGAAAAGTGGCGGCTTTCACGCTATGCCATGGCACTCGAAGGCTTATCCAAGGGTATTTTCCGCTCTATTGGATTGTTGAAGTCTAAGAGAAAGTTAGACGAAGAAGAATTGAGAGAAATGACTCGCAGTTTGCGTAGGTCGCTTCAGGAAGCGGATTTCAACGTAAGACAAACCAAAGAAATCGTTGAAAAGATGGAATCGCGTATACGCGATGAAGAATTGCGTCCAGGACTTACATTGCAAACACATGCAATGAACATTCTCTATACGGAATTGGTCCGATTATTGGGCTCCAAGCATGAATTTCAACCCCATGGGGCAACTTTACTTCTAGTCGGATTATATGGTCAAGGTAAAACTACCACAACTGCAAAGTTGGCTGAATGGTATCGTAAGAAACACGGTCTGAGAGTCGGTGTGATAGAAGCTGACGTTCACCGACCTGGTGCATACGAACAGTTATGCCAATTATTAGAAGATTCATCGGTTGTCGTTTATGGTGAACCAAAAACAAAAGATGCTCCAACCATTGTTCGTAATGGATTGAAAGAATTATCATCATGCGATCTTGTTATTGTCGATACAGCAGGACGGCATCAATTGGATACAGAATTAGTAGAGGAATTAGAACAGATTTCTGCTCTTACAAATGCTACTGAGCGCTGGCTTGTAATCGATGCACAAGTTGGTCAAGCCGCAGGCCCAGTCGCAGCATCATTCCACACATTGGCTGGAGTCACTGGTATTGTAATTACAAAATTAGACGGTACAGCAAGGGGCGGGGGTGCTCTTTCTGCAGTTGCGGCAACTGGAGCGCCAATCGTTCACATCGGTGTGGGAGAGAAAGTATCAGACCTAGAGAAATTTGAATCAGATAGATTCATTTCAAGACTTTTGGGAATGGGAGATATTCAGGGTCTTATCGATTTAGCGCCTGAAGATATGGACCAGGAAGAAGCGATGAGATTAACCCAGAGAATGATGTCTGGAAGGTTCACATTAAATGATATGTATAAGCAAATGGAAATGATGTCAAAAATTGGAACCATTGACAAATTAATGTCATTCTTACCTGGAAATATGTTAGGAGGAATGGGTGCAATGTCCAAAGGTCAAAAGGCGGAAATGCAAACCAACTTAGACCGCTATCGAACAATTATGGATTCAATGACTGCATGGGAAAAGAACGAACCTGCAAAAATTAAGGCTGAAAGAATACGTCGTGTAGCTAGAGGCGCTGGTGTCCGAGAAAAGGATGTTAGAGAGTTAATCGGTCAGTGGAATAAAAGTCGTAAGATGATGAAGGGAATGGGTGGAAACCGCAGTCTTAACAAGCAAATGCGCAAGATGATGAAGGAAGGAGATATGGACGGAATGGATCCATCTTCTTTCGGAATGTGAAATAATTATATTTCACTCAGTATGTCTTCGCCAAAAGAACTCTACGCTTGGTCATTTGACCGGTCATATGACAAGGTCGAGCCTCGCCATATTCATCGGTTGCATCACCGAGGAAATTTAGTGAAGTCGCTCTTTCGATTGCTTCTGCATGGGCATCACTACCGTCAAAAGCCATTTCGTAGATTTTACCATCTTCAATCTCGCCATGCATTATCCACGTTCCATCAATTTCTTCAAAGGCAGGTAGAGGTTGAATAACATCTTCCATATGTGCATTTGACCTAAGTCTTAATTCATCAGATATTTCATTCAATACTGTTCTACAAGAGTTGACGATATCATCTATTGGCAATGGTAATTTTCCACCTGTTCTACGGCAGGCAAATGCTGTACCTTGCGCAACATCTCGAGGTCCGATATCAAGTCGTAGTGGGACGCCTTTGATTTCCCAATCATAGTATTTCTGTCCAGCTCTAATATCCCTGGAGTCTACCTTTACCCTCAAACCATTGGCACGTAATTGTTTTGCGATATCATTAGAAACAGATACTGTATCAACATCTGAATTTTTCTTTATCATAGGGCAAATGACAACTTGATAAGGTGCGATAGCAGGTGGCATAATCAATCCATTATCATCGCCATGCATACCAACGATAGCACCAAGAAGTCGCTCAGACATTCCGTATGTTGTTTGGTGACAATGTTGCTGTTGAGCATCTAGATTTTCATATGTAATGTCAAACGCCTTTGCCCACTGGTCACGATAATGATGGCAAGAAGCAACTTGCAACGTTCTTCCATTGGGCATTATTGCATCTATTCCAATCGTATACCATGCCCCAGGGAATGTATCCCATATTGGTCGCTTGGCTTTGATTACTGGAAGGCACAAATCATGCATCAAATTATTTACAATTTCTAAATCCTGTGCAATTTGTCTTGATGCACACTCTTCATCAGCATGCGCTGTGTGTGCTTCAAAGAAATGAATTTCTCTTACTCGGATAAATGAACGGGTTTGCTTTGTCTCATAGCGGAAAGTGTTGACCATTTGGAATACCTTGAGTGGTAAGTCCTTGTGTGATCTAATCCAAAGAGGGAACATAGTATACATTGCTGTTTCAGAAGTTGGTCGTAAAAACATCGGTATGTCTAGGTCATTCTCTCCAGCATGCTTTACCCAGTAAACCTCTTTCTTGAATCCACCTTCTTCATCCTCTTCACGTAGATCTTCAACATCCACGCCTTCTTCCCTGGCACGCTTTAATTTAGCAACTAGTGCATTTTCCTTTTCCAACAGGTTTTCAGGAATTAATAAAGGGAATCTAACCTCTTCGTGGTCAGTTCTATCCATTTCACTTTGCGTAAGTGCATCGATTAATTTCATGGTTTTCCAACCGTAAGGTCGCCAGACATCCATCCCTTTAATCGGGTATCTTTTGTCCACTAATTCGGCAGCCTCAACCATGAATGGATACCATTCATTGAAATTCTCTACCTTGGAGGGAATGCCTCGCTTGGCCTTGCCTGGTCCTTGGCTCATAATGTGCTTCGCCGCACTCTCGCACATCAATATAGCGCATGTAATGGCACCTTATTCAATCAGTTTGGCATTATTATTCATCGCCACTAATGCAGCAAGACACCAAACAATTTCCAATACTAAGAAAGCCCACTCAGAAATTAGTGCCGCCCTTACCGCTAACAATCCTGAACCGATTGCCATCAAAAGTAGATATGGCTTTTCTTTACTGTTCAAAACCTCTCTTGTCTCCAATAGAAAAGCGGCCAAGATAGATATCATTCCAATCCATGAAAGGATTTCACTCAGCAAGTCAACTTGCATAATAATCACTTTCGACCAAGATACCAGAAGCCGATTATCCCTATTACAAGTGCAACAATATCAGGTATTCCAATTACCATGTCCAGAATAGATTGTGACCATCCCCACCCACTGTCAATCTTGTGCACACTAAGCCAGTTTATGCGAGTATATCCATCAGCAGGACATAGGGTGTCGGATTTGCATAATCCTCCTAGCACATATGAAAACAATCCAAAAATATTCAAAGTCACAACAACTAATTCAGCGATAATGATTTTTGACATTAGACTCATTTTCTTAGTGTTGGCATTTACTGGGGCCAAGGGTAGAGTTGGCAGCGGCTCTAGAGCAGGAAGAGGTGCATCAATCGGCGCAACAACCTCGATTAGCATATTTGTTGGTGGAGCAACTTCAATGATTCCAGTAGATAATGGTGAAGCGACCATATCTCTCGCTTTCTTAGGATTTGCAGGTGCAATTTTGATCCCATATAGGCGGTCAGCGAGATCAACTAATGCCGGGTCATCAGCTATTTCTGATGCATCTAATTCTCCATCAAGTAGCATTTGCAACTTTTGTTGAGTGCTAGTCATCATCTCTCCTCCATGATTAAGGTGAACTCCACTACTTGATGAAGCCTCCTTCGTAAATGTTAAGAAATTTCATCATGCATTTCCAGCTGCTTCGACTTCAGCCCAATCCTTCATGAAGCCCTCAAGTCCTTTGTCGGTAAGTGGATGTTTCATCAATTGGCGGAAAATTTTCGCTGGCATTGTCGCAGTATGTGCGCCAAGTTGGATGCATTGGAGAACATGAGTAGGGTGGCGAATAGATGCAGCCAATACCTTTGTTGATATGTCGTAGCTTGCCCAAACTTCCATTATTTCGGCGATTAAATTCATTCCATCATGGCCAGTATCATCAATTCTTCCGATAAAAGGAGAAACATAGGTCGCACCGGCCTTTGCAGCCATTAATGCTTGAGCAGCGGAGAAAACCAAAGTAACATTGGTATCAACACCCTTTGCGGTTAGAATCTTTGTTGCCGCAAGACCTTCCGATGTGCATGGTATTTTGATAATTACATTGTCTGGTAATTCTGCCTTTAGTGCCATTCCTTGCGAAACCATCCCCTCGGTGTCCATTGCAGTAACCTCTGCTGAAATCGGCCCAGAGCAAATACCAGCAATTTCTCTTACCACTTGTTTGAAATCTCTGCCACTTTTCTTAATCAATGAAGGATTGGTTGTAACACCATCAAGAATCCCCCATGCGGCTATTTCTCTAATTTCGTCAACATCGGCTGTATCTAGGAAGAACTCCATGGTACGGTGGCATAGCCGGTTGTCTATGAATTAATCGCTCCAAGCAATAATAGTTCAAATATTGAAGATTATATATTTAGAACAAAAAGTTTCAAGATTTTCTTGCTATTGCTCTATGAGCCGCTTGTTCTATATATTTTGAATTGATTTGCATAACCTCTAGCATCTCATCTGATTGACCGGATTCACCGAATCTATCTTCAACACCAACCATCTCTAATGGCGCAAATGTGTTTTTGACTAAATGTTCTGCAACAGCACCACCTAATCCGCCGATTACGTTATGGTCTTCTGCAGTTACAATTGCTCCACATTGTGATACTAATGAATTGATCAAGTCACCATCTAATGGCTTTAGAGTATGCATGTCAACAACCGTTGCATTAATGCCTTTTTGTGCTAAGGCTTCAGCAGCCTTTACTGATTCAGAAACCAACACACCACATGCAATAATTGCAACATCAGTTCCTTGACGTAATGTAATTCCCTTGCCGATTACTATTTCAGATTCTCTTCCGCGATACATCACGGGAGTTTTGTTTCTTGCAGTTCGCATATAGGATGGTTTGTTTAAACCTGGTAATTGCTTGGTTAATTCCAAGGTCGAAACATAATCTGAAGGGTGCATTACGACAACATTTGGTAATGTTCTGTAAATAGCGAGATCTTCGATTGATTGTGCGCTAGAACCATCGGTTCCAGTATGTGTGCCACCATGGCTACCGCACAGGTGTACTGCCAAATTAGGTCTTGCAACACCATTACGCATTTGTTCAAATGCTCTTTCAGTGAAAATTGCAAATGTACTTGCAAATGGAATATATCCTGATGCTGCAAGTCCTGCACCGGTCAATAGCATATTTTGTTCACCAATTCCACATGAATATGTGCGAGCAGGATATTTTTTCTTGAAGTGTAGGGATTTTGTTGATTTACCCAAATCAGCCTCCAAAACAACAACCTTCGGATTATCTGCAAGTTCTAGCAATGCTTGCCCATAGCCATCTCTTGTAGCCGCCATATCACTCATGCAACCACCTCGCCTAGTTCAGCCATTGCTTGAGCAAATTGCTCATCATTTGGTGCTGCGCCGTGGAATGCAGGATTATCTTCCATGAAGGAAACTCCTGCACCTTTGATAGTATGTGCAATCAATATTGCCGGCTTATCATTAGTCGCTTCGAGGAAATCAAGCCCAGACATTATTTCTTCCATATTGTGTCCGTCTATTTCTTTCACTTCCCAACCGAAAGCTCTCCATTTAGCAGGAATGTCAAACATTCTCATTTGAGCCTCACAAAAATCATCATTTTGGATTCTGTTGCGGTCTAGAATAACCTTCAAATTACCTACTTCGTGATGAGCTGCAGCCATTGCCGCCTCCCATACACTACCTTCTTGGATTTCACCATCTCCCAACATTACAAATGTTCTGCGTTCACTATTGTCTAGGCGGGCAGCGACTGCACATCCTAGTCCAAATGATAGTCCCATGCCTAAAGAACCGGCAGAAAAATCAACACCAGGGCACCACTTCATATCGACGTGACCTTGGCATTTACCACCGAGAACTCGGTATGAATGTAAATCTTCATGAGTGATGAAACCCATTTCTGCCAACACAGCATACATTCCAGGTGAAGCGTGCCCCTTGGACAACACAAATCGGTCTCTATCTTCCCATTTTGGCTGGTCAGGACGAACACGCATTCGAGTTGCGTATAGTGCTGAAATAAGGTCTATTTCAGATAATGAACCACCCGGATGACCGGCTTGAGCACGGTAAACCATTTTCACAATTTCAACCCTACATTTTCTTGCAAATTCTTCAAGTTCTGATATTGACAAAGTCATGGAAACACCCTATTGAGCCATTGGCTATGAGGGGGCTCTTTGATACTTGCGCATCATATGAGAAGGCCCATGAAAGGATTTCATCAACGCTTAGGCATCAGAGATCCTATTGTTCGTGAAATTACATTTCTCATTACTTCAAGTGCGTCGGTTAGTAAATTTCCACCATCTGGCAATGCTCTAGTTGCTAACCAGATGAATATTCCAACGAACCAAGCGAAGAATGCGAGTGAAAGTAAATTGCCTAAAACACCAATTCCTAATAATTCAGGAAGGTTGATTTTCATAACTATCAATACCGCAACAAAGACACCCATTATCGATTCACCGGCGATGAATCCTGCACCAATTAATACGCCTCGACTTTCCACCTCTTTGGCAGCATCAGTTGCAGCAGCACTTGGCTCACAATCCAATGTTCCATCGATTCTTAGATGTGCGCTTCTAAGAGCGATATATGATATTACACCACCGAGCATAATCGGCACAGATAATCCTAGTGGCAAGTATATTCCAATCGCGACACTCATTACTGGCATACTGAGTCTTATCAGTACCACTGCAATAACTGCGCCGAGTAAGACCATCTGTATATTCAAATTACCACCAAATGCACCCTCTACAATTGCGCCAATTAGTTCGGCTTGTGGTGCAAAGAGTGCCTTCTTACAACCTGGGTCACCAGGCAATGGGTCTAATGCACATGCTGTACTTGAGATTCTAAACGCATCGTGTAGTAGTTTCAATGTTGGACCAATTACAATAGCACCAGTTACCACGCCAATAATTTCAGCAATCTGTTGCCTCCAAGGGGTTGCACCAACCATGTGGCCAGTTTTGAGGTCCTGCATTACATCACCAGCAATTGCAGCTGAGGATGCAACGATTGCAGCGATTAACAATGTCGCATACATTAGAGAACCAGTAGATAGTCCCAAAAACAAGTCACCTACAACCCATACGAGAGCGACTGTGAACAGTAAAGTTGCAATTGTCATCCCTGATACTGGCGAGTTTGATGAACCTACTACACCAGCGATATACCCTGCGACTGCTGCAAAAAAGAACGAAACAATTGCTAAAAATGCAGCCCCAGCAAAGGCCAATACGACCGATTTCAAAGCGATAGCGTAGAAGACAAATGTAGCAAAGACAAGCACGCCACAAAACATCAATACTTTGCGAAGCGGAAGATCTTGTTCTGTACGAACTACTTCAAACTCAGATTCATCATTCTTTTCGAATGCCTTTGACAATCCTGTAAAGATTGTATCTTTCATTGACCATAATGTGTAAACTCCACCAACTACCATTGCACCAACGCCCACATAGCGGATTTGTGATGACCACACCATGTAGAAAGCCTCAACACCATTTGATGCTTCAGGCCATCCGTTAATCAGTCCATAAATTGGGACTAGTAATCCAAAGCCGATTACTCCTCCTAAGAAAATAAATGAGGCAATTCTGATGCCCACAATATATCCAACAGATAATAGTGCAATAGACAAATCCATTCCTGCGTATAATTTTGTACTAAGGAAATTAACAGAACTTTCAACGGTATGATGTGTAACATTGAATCCTTTGACCATGAATCCATATATCGCACCAATACCAAGAGCATACAATATCGCCAATGCACCTTCTCCGCCTTCTTCACCAGCCACTAATACTTCTCTACAAGCAACACCTTCCGGATATGGAAGTGCTTCTTCTACAATGAACAATCTTCTAAGTGCAATTGTGAACATAGTACCCAATAATCCACCTATTAGAGCAATAACAAATGTTTCTAAAAATTGAATCTCTTGCCACATTCCAAGAACTAATAATGCCGGAACAGTAAAAATAACTCCTGCGGCAAGTGATTCCCCTGCACTTGCCATTGTCTGTACAGCATTATTTTCAAGGATAGTAACATCATCAAATAATGTTCGCAGAATAATCATCGACATTACAGCTGCAGGAATCGATGCAGATACAGTCATACCAGCATATAATCCAAGATATGCATTGGCTGCAGTCATTAGGACTCCAAGAATGATACCGACAATAATTGCCCTGACAGTTAATTCCATAGGAGACTCATCTGCAGGAATATATGGTTCGCCTAGAGCGCTCATAGTATTGGCCAAGTGAATTGCTATTTTGAATCTAATGGACGTAAGTTGCATCCATCATCGCAAATACACTCTTGAATGCAATAATTGTTGGCGTATTCAATATAATTGCAATATATTCATGGGAAACCCTCCATCATAATCATAAATCATCAATTATTCGCAAGGACATTGGATAGCATATTGCATTCAAGGTGATTCCTATGTCTACAACTACTTGGCATGACCTTGAAACTGCTGATATTCTTATTGAATTGGACACAACTTTTGATGGCCTATCAGGTGGCGAAGTCACAAAGAGGCAAGAAAAATATGGTTTCAATAAATTGCAAGAACCAGAAAAAACACCCGCTTATCTGAGATTTTTAGCACAATATCACGATCCACTCAATTATCTGCTGATTATGGCAGCATTGGTTGCACTTGCATTACCAGGACATAATGCAGGTGATGCAATATTCATTTTCATAGTACTAACTGCAAATGCAGTATTCGGTTTTTGGCAAGAAGGTCAAGCAGAACAAGCAATGGACGCATTAAAGCAAATGTCAGTTTCTCAATGTGTTGTAATCAGGGAAGGAAGTGATGTAGAAGTATCTACACATGACTTGGTCCCCGGTGATATTGTAAAGTTAGAGGGTGGACTCAATGTACCAGCCGATGTAAGGATTATAGAGGCTTTTCAATGTAAAATCGATGAATCACCTCTGACTGGAGAATCATTAACAGTTAGAAAAAATCCTGATGTATGCGATAATGATACGATACTTGCTGAAAGGAAAAATATGGCCTATATGGGTACATGTGTCGCAACGGGAAGAGCTGTTGGAGTAGTCGTTGAAACGGGAATGACAACTGAATTAGGGCGTATCGCTAGAGATATTGTTGGAAACGAATCGCCGCCAACTCCTTTGGAAATGAAATTGGAATCACTTGGAAAGTTTCTTGGTTTCGTAGCCTTAATTGTTGCAGTATTACTTGTTTCACTCAAAATGCTAATTGCTTATGCTAGTCCTGATATTGATATTTGGGATGCTGCTGTTGAACAATTCATGGTTGCTGTTGCCATTTTCGTGGCGATTGTCCCCGAAGGACTACCGATTATTTTGGTAATCACTCTCGCATTAGGAATGCGTAATATGGCTAAACACAAGGCGATCATTAGAAGAATGAAAGCTGTTGAAACTCTAGGGTCAACTACAGTAATTTGTTCTGATAAAACAGGGACTTTGACAAAAAATCAGATGACTGCTCGACAAATCAGTTCATCATTCGGCGATTATAAAATTTCAGGAAATGGATTCAAACCTGAAGGTAATCTAATGGATGGAGATTTGAATCTCACAGATAAACAAATGTCTAAATTGCAAAATGATATTGGTTTTAGATTGACAGCAGCATGTTTAGCACTGTGCCACAACTCTCAGATTTCAAAAATCGATGGACATTGGCAAGCGATAGGAGACCCTACCGATTCAGCTTGTGCTGTTGCTGGTTGGAAAATTAATGGAGATGTTAAGAAATTTGCACAACGCCATCCACGCATCCACGAGTTCTTTTTTGATAGTATTAGGAAGAGAATGACCGTCATCCACGAATACGAAGGTGAAAAGTGGATCTTTTCAAAAGGCGGAGCAGGTGGATACAAATCCCTTGTTGATTGGAAAATAAGCGATGGAGAGATACAACCAATTAAGGACTCAGATATTGAAAAAGCAGTTGAATCAAATCGTGATATGGCTTCAAGAGCAATGCGCGTATTAGCGCTATGTGCTAGAAAATTGGAAGACGGAGAAGATATTGACGATGTTGAAACAATTGAGTCAGGCTTCATATTCTTGGGACTTGTTGGTATAATGGACCCTCCTCGACCAGAAGTAAAGGATGCAATTGCAATTTGCCAAAGAGCCGGAATAAAAGTCAAGATGATTACTGGCGACCAGCAAATCACTGCTAATGCAATCGGTTTAGAATTAAATATTTCTGATGGAATGACTCCAGCCATTAATGGTGCGCAACTTTCTAATTTCACTGATGAAGAGATGCTTGATGCATCTTTCAATGCCAATATATTTTCTCGCGTTACTCCAGACCAAAAAATGAGAATAGTTTCTTCATTACAGGAAAGAGGGGAAATCGTTGCAATGACAGGTGATGGAGTAAATGATGCTCCAGCGCTTTCTAGAGCGAATATTGGAATCGCTATGGGCATTGCAGGAACTGATGTAGCAAAGGATGCATCTGACATGGTGCTTCAAGATGATAACTTTGCGAATATTGTTTCTGCTGTCGAAGAAGGTAGGAAAATTTACCAAAACATCAGAAATTTCGTGCGATATCAAATTTCAACCAACGTCGCGGCGGTTGCATTAATTATAATTTCAACATTCTTTTATGGATGGAATTTGCCGCTAACAGCGACTCAAATATTAGTGATTAATATTCTGATGGACGGACCTCCTGCAATCGCACTTGGAGTTGAAAAGAAGCATGGTAAGGTGATGAATAGGCCGCCACGTCCAGTACATGAGGGATTGCCGAGTTTATCCGATATTGCATTGATATTCTATCTTGGAATTGTAATGGTTACTGGAACTCTAATCATATTCTTCCTCGCCGGCGGAGGAATTGATACCTGTGAAGGTTTACCCTTCACGGATGAGGATTTATCCCAATACTTTGACAGTAAAGCATGCTCAGAGGGAGATGCTGTAGCGATAGAAAATTGGGAGTCATATTCAGAAGATCGCTTTATCCATGCACAAACGATGACATTCGTTGTATTCGTTGTATTCCAATTATTCAATGTTATTAATTGCCGCAGTAGTGAAGATAGTATCTTCAAACTGGGTATATTCTCAAATAAAGCAATAAATTATGCAGTGCTAATCTCTCTCACATTACTGTGGCTAATCATAAATTTCTCATCAGAAACCATACCAATTCTCGGCATTAAAGTGGGTTCATTATTGTCTACAATTGAATTGGAGTTAAAGGATTGGTTAACGATATTTGCAGTAGCGTCTGGAGTATTTATCGTTGAAGAATTTAGAAAATTCATAGTGTATTCAAAGTTCTTTGCAATAGGCAGAAACAAGCGATAACCGAGGGATATTGATGAAACAGTGGACTTCAACCCAATCCCATGCTGGTTGCAAACAAGATTGGCGAGAAAGGTTAACCAATTCTATGCAACATACAAATTGGAGTGAAGAAATATCTTCTATTGCAAATAAAGTCGCATTGAGCCAGAGGTTGAGTCTTGAAGATGGATTAATTTTGTTCCAACACCCAGATCTCAACGAAGTTGGCAGATTAGCCGACATAGTGCGAAAATCTCGCTTTGGAAATTTCGCATTTTTCAACTCCAATGTTCATGTTAACCAAACAAATATTTGTGTATTATCCTGTCGCTTCTGTGCCTTCAGGAGGAGCAAGAGAGCCGCTGATGCATATTCATTAGATATTGAAGCATATGTCAAAGATTTGTCAACATATGCCGATTTTGTTGACGAGGTTCATTCCGTGGGAGGATTGCATCCAGATTGGGATGTTCATCACTATCAACAATTATTCAAGTCGGTTAGAGCAAAATTCCCTCATATTACAATCAAAGCATTATCAGCAGTTGAAATAAAGCATCTTGCCCAATTATCAAATATGTCATATAGAGAGGTACTGACTCTGTTGAAGGAAGCGGGTTTGGGTAGTTTACCTGGCGGAGGTGCGGAGATATTGGATGATGATGTTAGAGCAATTATTTGTAATGGTAAAGAGAGTTCCGAAGAATACTTAGAGATTCACAAAACCGCACATGAACTTGGTTTACCATCTAATTGCACAATGTTATTTGGAACAGTTGAAACAATTGAGCATCGATTAATCCATTTGGATAAATTGCGTAAATTAGCAGATGAGACTGGAGGCTTCCAATGTTTTGTACCCTATCCATTTTTACCTGATTCATCGAGATTGCCAGAAGCTCAAGGTGCTACTGGGAGCGAAGTGCTAAGGACAATAGCAATTTCTAGATTAATGCTAGATTCAATTCCGCATATCAAGGCATATAGGATGAATATTGGTGACGGATTGGCTGAATTAGCATTGCAATTTGGAGCTGATGATATTGATGGCACTGTACAAAAGGAATCTATTATGCACCTTGCAGGCTCTACCGCGCCATTAGATCACGATATGAATCGGCTATCCAAATTGATAGTGAATGCAGGATGCATTCCCGTAAAGAGAAATACTACCTATGAGACATTTGAAAAATTTATCCCTCAAATAATAGCACCCATACGTGGATTGAAAATGGCTCAATGAATTAACCAATTGTGGGTTACACCTTTCAGTGATTGACCTTCCCGCAAATCATGGCAGGCCATAGTTGGACGAGAACTATCGGCCGCGTTTCATTTCTAAATTGCGACCCATTATTCCATGGGTTAGATGATACATGGAATGTATTACCCGCGCCCCCTTCTTGGTTAACTGGCCATTTACTTAGGAGAGATTGTGTTCTTGCGCCAATTCCAGCTGCAGATTACGCAAAATATGCTGAAGAATTAGTATTGATTCCAGATATAGGTATTTGCTCCAAAGGTGAAGTAGGTAGTGTTCTACTATTTTCGAATAAGAAAATCGGAGAAATGAAATCCATTGCACTACCTTCAGATTCTGCAACATCTGTAGCACTTCTAAAACATCTACTGGGATTGCAGGGCTTAAGCCCCACATTTACTGCGATGGGCCCTGATTATGATTTAATGCTAGATAGTTGCGATGGAGCATTACTGATAGGAGATAGGGCGTTAGAAAGTGCAAAGAAAAACCCTTCTATGGTGCAATTAGATTTAGGCCAAGCATGGCTGAAAAAATCAGGCAAACCGATGGTTTTTGGAGTCTTTGCTGCTAGAAAAGACACTCCACGTGAATTGATTATTGCCGCACATAATGCACTCGAATCCAAATTGACACATTTCGAAAACAGTGATGAGCAAAGAAGGGCTGTAATCAATTGGTCCATTAGCCGTTCAGATCTATCCTATGAAAGGCTTGACAAGTATTTCGGAGAGGTATTCAATAGACTTGATGAAGACCACCTTATGGGACTTAACCAATTCCTAGAAGAGGCTTGCAACTTACCTGGTGGGGCTCAATTTTGCTGGTAATCATCATTAGTCAACCTGTCTAAGGCATCGTCCATAACTTGATTTTCTGATTGCCCTGTTACTACTCTTCGCGTTTTAACAGTTTTTTTCTTGGCTGAAACTTTTTTGGCGATTACAGGAGTCTCAAAACCATCATCTCCACTGTCACTCAATTGCCTTCTTTTGCCTGCGACAACAGTGCCATCTTTGTTGCGTTTCACACTACCGGTTCTTCTTCTTTTTACCGTGATAGGTTCAATTTCCTCTTCAACCTCATAGGTCTCATTCACTATCTTTTTTGCATTCGCAGAAAATTCAATCTCTGATTTAGCACTAATGGGCGCTTTCTTCCGTCCGATTTTTCTTTTTATTTGCCGCCTTTTCATCAACTCTTCATGAGTTGATTCATCCTCTTCCAACAAATCCTCGTCGTATTCGTCAACCTCTTCTACTTGGTCAAGAATTTCATCTTCACTTAAATCCTCGAAGTCATCAAAGGCAAATTCTAAATCAACAGAACTAGCATTTGACGTTCTAATATAGGTCAATACAGAGGCTATTAGCATCAATAATACAAATATTACAATCCATGGATATTCAATTGTAATTTCTATGAATTTCTCAAATAAATTGGATTCAGGAGGTATGTCCTCTATCAATAATAGACTAATTTTATTTTCTTCAACCCACCAAGGACTCCAAGATGTTTGAAGCCCGCGCTCTCCATCCAAAACCACACGTATTGGATGTGCTTCGGCCAAATTAGCAATTGATGCATCGCTTGCTTCAGGTTGATACAGAAGTGACATCTCTGTCGGATATTGTGCGTCAGGGAATAATGTGAATGAAATTTTTAGAATAATTTTAATCCTCGTTCTTTCATCATCAATTTTCGTCAATGTCATTCCACTTTTTATGTGGCAACTAACAACACCATTTTCAACTTGCCCTACCGATAATTCTATGGCGGCTTTCCACGAATCAATAAAATCCTCAGTATCCATATTATTACAAATAGAGTTTGAGAACATTACCGCTTCAGAATAACTCAACTGCTGGTCTGCAATAACAGATTTACGCGACATATTCCTTATTTGTGATGATTGTTGAGAACTGAGAGTAACTATGTCCTCAAGTTCCAATGAACTTTGGTTGATCCAAATATTTAGGTTTCGAATATCTTCTTGGTCCGGAACATCTGAACACTCTTCCGCACTTGAGTGACAATTAATGTCCCATGTGTCAGTAATTGAATCACCATCATCATCCATATCAAGATGGTTAGGTATTCTATCTCCGTCCAAGTCCGCACCGTTTTCACCATAGCCAAACGGTAATTCAGGAGTGCCATAAATTGCAATATTTTGTGTATCGGTACTGATGAATATTTTTTCAGGTAGATAATTAGAATTTTCAATTATTGCGAAATCTGATGCGCGGTGGAACAGCAAAGTTTCTTCCACTATCGCAAAAGTCGATGATTCAACGGTGATAATTTTAGCCTGGCTGCCCGATTCAATTAGATGGATGTAATTACCATCTCCGGACCAGTGCATTTCACTGCCTGAACTAAAATCAATTTCATGGATATCTCCGCCATTTACGTCAACAGTTTTCAGCATACCATTTTCACTGTACAATCCAATTCTTAAGTCCAAGTTACCAAAACCACAACCAACTATCTCACTACCAAGTTCCCATCTTTTACCGGTTGGATTTCCCAGCGTATCCCAAACTACCGAGCGTCCAGATTCATCAGCTGAAAGAATATTATTTCCATCATTAGAATAGGCAATACACGACACATCTGTATTATGTTCGCTAGATAAACTCGTTTCGATTTCAAGGTCGTTAACCCTCAGTAAGTCGACCCCATTATCAGAATTTGGGACGGCTAAAACAGAACCATCGGGACTCCAAGCGATAGATTTTGTTTCGGAATTTGAATTTCCATTTACACTTAATAACTGGAGATTGGAAACATCAACTAACTGAATATTATCAGTTCTGGCTTCAGAACCGACTAGCGATAATGCTAACATCGCTCCATCGGGAGAAAATTTCAAATCAACTATTTGCCTAGTAAATTCAAAACTTCCAATTAGTGAATTATCTTCAATATTGTGTATAGTCAGTATGCCCTTATACCCAGTAGCCACTAATGTATTATCTGAATTAATGTCTATCGCCTGACTATTTGATTTTTCTAAAGGGTTTGATAGGCCACCTGAATATGATAGCCCTGATGATGATGCTGAGGTTAATGGTACAATGATTATCAATGCCATCATCATTATCGCTGGCAAAAATGAATTTGTCACACGGCCCAATCGCATATTCGCCCCAATTGGGTCAACCCCTTTAGGCTTGAAAACATCTCGGTTAAAATACTCTAAAATGGAGTTTTTTTGCCATTTGTGGAAAAATGTGGAACCATGTTCTGCCGATTAATTGATGAGGGGTCTATTGGTCGGGCGCAATATGCACAATGAGTTACCACTTGACGCAGATGGAAATAAGATTGTCAGAATTGGCCATTCACCAGATCCTGATGATGCATTTATGTTCCACGCAATGACTACAGGTGCATTTCCTACCCCTGGATATAACTTCGTTCATGAATTGCAAGATATTGAAACTCTAAACCATCGCGCTATGAAGCAGGAATTAGAGGTTTCAGCAGTCTCCATTCACGCATATCCCGAAATTTCACAGCATTATGCTCTAATGAATTGCGGTGCATCTATGGGCGAAGGTTATGGCCCGATGGTAGTTTCAATGAGTGGAGTTTCCGAGGAAGAAGTTCGTTCGAATGTAATTGCAGTACCTGGTATGAAAACAAGCGCTTATCTTGGTTTGAGATTAGCGTGGGGCGATTGCCAAGTTGAAGTAGTTCCCTTTGATGAAATCATACCACGTGTCCTTGATGGTACATTTTTATCTGGTTTAATTATTCACGAAGGCCAATTAACTTATGTTGAGCATGATTTGAATGTATTACTGGATTTGGGCGTATGGTGGAATGAACGCACTGATGGGTGGCCGATGCCACTAGGTGGAAATGTTGTACGAAGAGATTTGGGTCAACAAGTAATGGAAGACATCACATTATACACCAAAATGAGTATTGAACATGCTATAGCACATCCTGCAGATGCTTTGGAATTTGCCAAGGCATGGGGTAGAGGAATCGATGATGAAACAAATAAGGAGTTTGTTTCCATGTATGTTAATGACAGAACCATTGATTATGAAAATGAAGGTAGATCAGCAGTACGCCAATTCATCAAAGAAGGGCAGGAAATTGGACTTATCGAAGCCAACTTTGATACCGAAAATATGAAATTTATTGGCTCACCAGAATAATGCGGTGATATTATGGTTAATGCAGACAGGTCCCCTGGAATTAGCCAATATGGTTCAGTAGACCCTGCTCCTCCTTCCACTGAACTTGATGTTGAAAAATTGAAACATCAACTATTGGATGAAAATAGTCAGATGTTTCTGAGGATGCGTACTGTATTTTCTTTAAGAAATAATGGCTCGGATGAAGCTTGCTTAGCCTTATGCTCCGCATTTGTCACAACAAGTGCCCTCTTGCGGCATGAATTAGCATACGTCCTTGGCCAAATGCAGAACACAGTTGCACTTCCAACATTATTTGAGCGCCTGAGTGACTTAGAAGAACACATCATGGTAAGGCATGAAGCTGCTGAGGCAATGGGGGCAATCGGAGATATTTCCGCCATACCAATTTTAGAAAGATTTCTCAACGATGAAAACATTGAGGTTGCTGAATCTTGCGAAGTTGCACTTGATTTACTAAATTGGTGCCAGACAATAGAATGGGAAGAGGCATCTTGGTGACAATTCAATGCTCAAGTTCAAAGACTAGCCAGCACCCGCACATAATAGAGGCAACCACTATGCCACACGAACACATTCAATTAGCCCAAACTCCAAATGGTGAAATTGGTCCACGTTGCCACACATGCGGAGAGCGGTTGACCTTTGGTAATGCAATGGTAGTTGACAAGTATTACATGTGCTGGGAACACTATGTTGCAGCAACAGATGCAGACACTGTCACTGCCATCAATGAATCAGAAGAAAGATTTTGGATGCATAAAGATTGAATTCACTTAGTTAAAAACTGTCACCTTCTGTCCGTAGTTAGGAGGGGAAAATATGTCAACTGGTTGGGCTAGATTCGCACATCGTTTTGGACAATATTATCGTACTTCTGAATTTTGGACTCCGCCAAGATTGAAATCGAGAGAGTGGATGTTTATTCCATTTGGAGCATCTCCTCCAATTAGACATAAAGGTTTTACAGATATGCAAGATGTTAGAACTTTCTTAAGTGAAAGGGCAATGCATTCATGCTTCTATTCAACCGCTTACTGGAAAAGGCCGTATGAAATGAAAATGGCCGACAAACTTTGGCAAGGTGCCGATTTGATATTTGACCTAGATGGTGACCACTTACCTGGAGTGACAGACAGAGATTTCCCTGCAATGTTAGAAGTAATCCAAGAGCAAGGTTGGAGTTTGTGGAATGATTTTTTACAACCAGAGTTTGGTTTTGAAGAGAAATATCTACAAGTAACATTTTCTGGCCACAGAGGTTTCCATTTGCATTATCGTGATCCAAAGTTATTCCATTTGGATTCTGAGGCGCGCAGAGAGTTGGTATCTCATATTCGTGGTGAAGGAGTAGATGTACAAGGTGGAATGTCGCGATTCAATGATAATGATTCCCAGGGTTGGTCGAGAAGAATAAGAAATGGGGCCGGCAGCATGATAGATAAATTGCAAATGATTTCAAATCAACGGGGTGATTATTCTTCTGTTCTAAAAGATTTGGAGAGTGGCCTTAAATCTCAATATGAGAGAGAAGGTGCAACGGCACAAAGAAGTGCGGCATCAATCAAAAAATTGGCTGATATAGTAAATCATGAAGAGAGAGCAAAAAGAATCATCGGCGGTAACTTTGGTGCATTGGGCGCGTATGATGGATTATTTCTTAATTTATTGAAAACCGATTCTTCGGTAGTTCTAGGAAATGCTGGTGAAACTGATGAAGTGGTTACAATAGATACCAGGCGGCAAATTAGGTGGCCAACATCCCTCCATGGAAAGACGGGGATGAGGGTAAGCGAGTTCCCTCTAAATCGTTTAGACCCTGATGGTTCTAACCCTTATAGGCCTTTGATTGAGGCAATGGCATTGAGTGGCCAAGAAAAAATAAGGGTAGAAATCATTGTTGATGATGCAGTTGCGCAGTTTGAGCAGAAAATTTACGAATTATCCATGGGTCAAACCCTCGAATTAACTGAGGCTGGAGCCACATTTTTAGTATTGAAAGGTTGGGCCAAAATAGCATAATTGGCAGTCATTGTTCAGTCAACAAACCAATATTTCCCACAATCCTTTACCGGTAAGGTTCAAGGGTAGAGTTTGCCCCACCGTAGGTGGGGTGAGCCGTATGAGTCAGCAAGATGACGTAAAAAAGGATGCAAAACCATTGCCACTTGGAACGCTTCCCTTACCTGCTATGCCACCTTTACCACCGATGCCGGACATGTCTTCACAACTTCCGCCAGCACCTTCTCCACTCCCACCAGCTCCAGCGATGGATGCGCCACTCCCACCAGCACCACTACCTCTTCCAGCAGCCCCTGCAATGGATGCGCCACTCCCACCAGCACCACTACCTCTTCCAGCAGCCCCTGCCATGGATGCTGCACTTCCACCAGCACCAATGCCGCTACCAGCAGCCCCTGCAATGGATGCTGCACTTCCAACCACTCCTGTCGCACAGCAACCACTACCAGTTCCAGAGCCTCTACCAGAAGCCGCTCCTGTCGCAAAATCACAAGGCGAATCTTCCTATGGCGATTTATGGGCAAAACGTTCAGACAAACCTCTTCAACAAATATACGGGCATATTGATCGAATAACAGATTCAGATGCTGGTTCTCTATTAGATCGGTATGCCGATAGATTCGGGCACTCACTTGACCGCGACATTATTGTTCTTAGAAAGCAAGAAACAGATAATAAAATTTCTGAAATAAGAGATGCACCCACTGTCGAATTGTTGGGCCAAGACTCTGCTGGATTAGAAATCGATGAAAGTATGGATTTATCAGAACAATTATCAGCAGTCGAAAATGAATTACGTTCACTAAAACCTGAATATCAAGCAGCCAAGAGTTCTGGTGATGCTGCCTTATTGGCGCAAATAAAACCTCAATTGGAAGCACTGATTGCTCAGAGAAAGGAAATTAAGGCAGTCATTGCCGATGGTGAAGAATCTATGATGGCCGAAGAAACAGTTGTTGCTGAAGAAGCCGACAGCGAAGACATCTTTGTATCATTTGTAACAATTGTTGATGAGTTATTAGGCTCAAGCCTCTCTCAAGAAGTTGTCTCAGAATTCATCGCCAGCCCAGATTTCGAAATTTATCAACTAGTTGGTAGCGATCCACAATCTGCTGATGAAGAATTACGTGCCGCATTCTTCGCAATCGTCGATGGGCAATTAGGAAATATGGATGAAGAAGACATCCAAGTATTCGTTGAATCAGAACAGTTTGAAGTTTATCAAGCAGTTGGAAGTATGTATTAGTGAGCGTGAGAAAATGGGACTACTCGATAAAGCAGGAAATGTTGGAACAGCACCGGAAAAGAAGCCAAAGGCAGCAGCAAAAGCCATACCTAAGGCAACTGTAAAAGATGTGCCAAAAGCAGTCTCTAAGGCTCCGGTTGCAAAATCAATCTCCAAGAAACCAGTAAAAGCAAAGAAGGCAAAAACTCCACGCACTACCGGATTGCCAGATGGTTTTGAATTGGCATCAAAAATGAACCGTTCAATTAGTTGGTGGGTTAACTTCGCAGTTAATTTCTCAGTCCTCTTAGCAGCTCTTGTTATGACTGCAAACGATACGGGCATGACTACAACAATTCTTTTCGGTGTTTCGGGAATAATGATTATTCTTAATGTAATAATCATTCCATTGAAAACTGGCAGAACGATTGGCCACTTCGTTTCAAGAACAAAGTACATCACTGCATCAGGGGATAAAGCAAATGTATTCCATTCAATATTGGCTAATACCGTCGGATTCTTTGCTCTAATGGGATTCATTATGGTCGGAATAATGGCTTCTACAGTAACTAGTAAAGATGCTGTCGGAATTACAATGATTGTCCTCGGAATAATATTCATGGTTCTTTGGCTTGTGAACAGGAATTTCAAGAAAAATAGTGATATGGATCAAGGATTATATGACCTGATTTTTAGTGCTTATTTGGTAAAGCATATACCAACAGAGGACGAAGTAGCAGCTACTGGTATTTGGGGTAGACTTGAGAATGCGGGAGAATGGGGCGACAAATTGATTTCCAAGCGTGAGGCAAATGCCAAAAAGGCTGAGAAAAAGGCTGTTGCCAAGGCTAAAAAGGCCGAAGGTGCAAAAAAAGAATCCGAAGCAGAATCTAAAGATGAGTGAATTTATTCTTTAAGATAACCATGCTTAATAGAAACAATCATACAGGCACCCTACTATTGTTAGTGGTACTTGCCACAATAATATATTCTCTATTGTATCTGCAAGTTCCATTCATTTGGAGCATGGTATTGTCATTGCTAATAGGGCTAGCACTTCTCGGTATCGTAATTGAAATTATTGTTATGAACATTTTCAAACAACCAATAATTCGAAAACCAAGTATTGAACATGACTCATGGAGTGTATTGACTACTGATTGTAGAGGCATTGAAGCGAGGGCATTATTGAATCGTAGAAAAGACAGTGGCCCATTGGTATTGATGGTGCATGGCTGGAGAAGTAGTGCCGAGTCTGTGCGCGAACGAGCTGAATGGTTCTGTGAGCGGGGCTGGCATGCCCTAATTATTGAGATGCCAGGCCATGGTAAGGCGATGCAAGTTGACAAGTGGACTGCAATTAGAGTGGTAGAGCATACCGTGGAATTGATGACTGTCCTGAGTAAGAAATTGACCCAGAATGAAATTTCCAACATTGTATTTTATGGCCACTCTATGGGAGGTTTTGTGGGACTTAATCTGTCAAAAAGGATTGACCAATACTCTTGGGGTGACAAAGTCAATGGGTGGATACTTGAATCACCTATGACAAAATATTCAATGGTCTATCATAATTCAATGAAAAATAATATGATTCCGCAGTTCCTCAATCCTCTAATCAAAAAAAGATTATTTGCACAATTTAATGCCCTCCATCCAAATGAAAAACCGATTAGAGTTCTTTCACAATTGGATGTTCCAATTTGGGGCTTACCAAAACAACCCACACTTGTTATCCAGGCGGCAAAGGATAAAGTTCTTGGAAGAGATCATTATGACTTACTTTTATCATCCATGAAAGAATCTGGTTTGGAGGCAAATCTAACAGTTCACCTACTGGAACAATTAAAGCATTCAGGGGAGAGAATAAATAGCGTAAGAAGCGAACTTATTGGAAAATGGATAGAAGATGTGGGGATTGAATAATCATTCTTCTTCAGAATCCTCAGCAATATCTGCTTGTTCTTTGGCCAATTCGCGCATATCATCGACTTCGTCCAATTCATCTACAATTTCCTCGCCGAGCAATGTCTCAAGAACATCTTCCATGGTGACAATTCCTGCAGTTCCACCGAACTCATCGCGTACAATAGCGATTTGCTGCCTCTTATCAAGCAAAAATTCAAGCGCATGATCCACAGATTTGTCAGCATTTATTGACACTGCACTTTTCATAAAATCACCAATTAATTTGTTTGACTCATCCCTACTGGCAGCCATCAATATTTCAGAACGGATGACAATCCCTGAAATATCATCTAGTGATTCTTCATAAATTGGAATTCTTGAAAAGCGAATGATTTTATTCTCCTGCAATATTTCTTCAATAGTAGAAGAAGATTTGAAAGCAGTCATTACAACTCTTGGAGTCATTATTTCGCTTACATTGATATCTCTCAATTTCAACAAATTATGAATTACCGTTTCTTCATCTTCCTCAAGAATACCTTCTTCTTCACCCAAATCAACAATGGCTACAACATCATCTCTAGTAACCAGTGTATTACTTCCCTTAGGGAGAATTGATTTTAGCATTTGAATTGGTATTATTATCACCATTAAGATCTTCACCAAATAGGTGAGCAAAATACCAGTAATTGGAGCCAGTTGCTTCCAATAAGCGGTTCCTAGTGTCTTTGGAACAATCTCTGAGAAAAACAATACTGCAATAGTGAGAATAATTGAGGCGACTGTTAGATATTCCTCTCCCCAAACACTTTGGACTTGTGAACCAACACCAGCAGCACCCATTGTGTGAGCAATTGTATTCAATGTTAGAATAGAGGTAAGAGGCTTTACTGCGTCATCATCTTTTAATTGGGACCAAATATTTCCTGATTTTTTTCCTTCTTTTTGAAGTACCGCGATGTATGTATGAGGGACTGACAACACCACTGCTTCAAGTATTGAACAAATAAATGAAATTCCAAGAGCTAATACAGCATAAAAGACTAGTAAAGTGATGTCCATTTGTAGTCAACGACTCCTGGCCCCGTAGTGGGTAATTGGTAGTTGTGAGGTGATAGTTCTTGATAATAACCCAATATTCTGATGACTTTATCAAATAATTGTGCCAGTTACCATATTGCTCACTACTAAATGGAATGGAAATCACAAGCAAGTGAAGGCTTACAGGGGTGAAACTCAAGAAGGACTTCATGCCCGCATTGAATTAGGGATTACTATGACTGGTGAGCACGTACTGATTTGTGTTGCTTGGCCATATGCTAATGGACCACTGCATCTGGGTCATGTCGCAGGTTGCTATTTGCCACCTGATATCCAAGCGCGCTTTGAAAGGGCGCGTGGAAATAGAGTCCTAATGGTATCTGGTAGTGATGAACATGGAACTCCAATCACAGTAACTGCTGAACAAAAGGGAATTACTCCTCAACAAGTTGTTGACGAATATCATACAATTAATTCCAAAGCCCTACTGGACCTAGGATGTAGTTGGGAGCCGAATATTGACCCAAGGGGGATAGAATTCGGTGGTTCACTCTTCAATAGAACCTCTGATCCTATGCACAAACAAATCGTACAGGATAACTTCACATCGCTAATGAATGCTGGCTTATTTGAAAGAAAAACTACTCAGCAATATTATGAAACCAATGACAAAGGCATTGGTAGATTTTTACCAGACAGATATGTCGAGGGTATTTGCCCCTCTTGTAAAGAAGATGGTGCAAGAGGAGACCAGTGTGATGCATGTGGTGCTACGTACGAATCAACAGAATTACAAAATCCAGTTTCGAAAATGAATCCACAAGCAAAGATAGAAATTAGAGATACAGACCATTTCTTTTATCGATTGGATTTATTCCAACAATCATTGCAACAACATGCATTGGAGCGCCAAACTGTTTGGAAGTCAAATGTGAGAGCCATGACCAAGCAATGGCTGGATATGGGCTTGCGTTCCCGTGCCGTTACTAGAGATTTAACATGGGGAATTCCGTTACCATTGGAAGGAAATGAATGGGATGGAAAGTGTGTATATGTTTGGTTTGAAGCCGTGCAAGGATACTATTCGTGCGCAAAGATTTGGTCGCAACTTCATGCTCTTGAAGCAGGTCACCCAAGCGGCCAAGATGCGTGGAAAAATTGGTGGTGCGTTTCTGAAGACGGAACAAGTCCAAGACATCTATATTTCCTGGGCAAAGATAATATTCCATTCCATACAGTAATATGGCCAGCATTAATTTTAGGCTTGAATCATGCCTCAAAAGGATTAACAGCAAGTGATTCTATAGAAATGCCTTCAAATGGTGATTTGGTATTAGAAACCAATGTCCCTGCAATGGAATATCTAATGCTGGCAGGAGGGCAATTTTCAAAATCCCGTAAACACGCTGTTTGGCTACCATCTTTCCTTGAAAGATATAATGCTGATTATCTGAGATATTATTTATCTATTAATATGCCTGAAAACCATGATACTGATTTCAATTGGCCCGATTTCGTTGAAAAAATTAACAGTGAATTAATTGCAGCATATGGAAACTTTGTTCACCGCGTATTGACATTGGGTGCAAGATTGCCGAGTGGTGATTGTGGCCCATTAGCCGATATTGAGGTTGCTGAATTGACTGAAACTCATCGAATTAAATTAGAAGAGATACACGCATTGATTACTGATTCTCTGACTAGGCACCGCTACAAGGAGGCTTTGCGCCATGTTATGTCTGCAGCGCAGTATGGCAATCAAATTCTTCAGGCAGCAACGCCATGGAAATATCTCAAAACAGATGACAATTCAGATGAAAAGATAAATTCCATGTCCACACTTGCATTTGGTTGGAGACTTTCGCGATTTTTGGCAATTACATCCCAACCATTCCTGCCATTTAGTTCTGCTAAATTGTGGAAAGCTTTGGGACAAACAGGTGATGTAAGCCTTGTTTCTTGGGATGATGCAATTAATTGGCAAGTGCCAATGACTTGGAACGAAGAAGACCCTGTGCCTCTTTTCGAACGACTTGATTTAGAAGAAATATTAGAGAGCGAGAAATCTTTAGCGGATACAGCAGTTGAAACATCAGAAAATAATCCAGTACACGCCGTTAAAGGTAGCAAGAGAAGCAAAAAGGAGAGTAAGGAAATGAATGAAGCACCAGAAGGAATAGCATATCTAGATTTTGAAACATTTATGCAAGTAGATCTTAAAGTCGGAAAAATATTGAGCGTTGAGGATCATCCCAATGCTGACCGATTATATGTAGTCAAGATAGATGATGGAAGTCAAGATGAGAGGACCATTTGTGCCGGATTAAAGCAATATTATCAGCCAGAAGAGATGGTTGGTAAATCTGTAGTCTTTGTCGCTAATCTAAAGCCAAGGCCCCTGCGAGGAGTTACATCTGAAGGAATGATGTTGGCGGCTGATGATGGGCAAGATGGTGTGCGACTGGTGACTATTGATGGCGAGATTGCCACAGGTTCACAAGTACGTTAATCAAAGCCCAAGACGTGTATTGACCGATTTCATAGAGGCTCTAGACAACATTCTCGCCTCACTCAATATGTTTGCTGATAACGCTTTCATTTCGGCACCCATATCCTCTGGTATCGAAGACAGGTTGATTTGAACATTGAACAATGCACCCTTCACTGCCGCACTTGCTAACAATGCTGCAACCCCTACATCGGATGCTGCATTTCCATTTCCTTTTTCAGCCATTTCTGGTAGATGTCTAAGGAGTGAAAGACCCAATGTTGCTGTTTCAAATGGGACCTCTGCCGCCTTTAGTGTACTTTGTCTAATACAATTCCGACGACCTTCTTTTTCTTCATCAGTATTTTTAGGCATCTTGAAACAGGCCATAACTGCATCAAATGAGTCACTATCTTCCTTAGCCAATTCTCCTGAACGACTCATAATTGGTATGGCGGAATTTCGAGCATCAATAGCAATTTGCCAACCTTCTTGCCATTTTTCCTTATCAATCGTTAAATCAGCAACCATGCAAGTTAGAGCCGCGGCTTGACCCAATGCCACAGCGGCAGCAGTACCGCCGCCGGGAGTTGGTGACGAAGATGCAAGTGATGACTGAAAGTCGCGTAAACTCATATCCATCCAATTCATGATTTCACCGCCTTTGCTACAGCCCATTCAATAATTCTATCTTCCGCTTCAAATGGTGCGAGATGCGCGAGCCCTAATCCATTGATGGCTGCTTGAACCAGTTCTTTTTCATCGTCAACTTCTTCTGGAGCATACCATCTCCCCGAATCAAGCATTGCAGAAAGAGGGACCAAACCCACCAATTCACTGCCGGGGACCTCGGTTTGATGGTCTGTTGCGATGCTTTTACATGCTTCGAAAGCAATATGCATCGGACATATTACAACATCTCTCAAATTCATTGATACTTGTGAAATAGAGTGACTTTCCAAAGTAACTCCCATTCCTTGAACCATTGGAAGCATCCCTGGAATTCTAGTTCTCCTACCATCTTGTTGTTTTAGCAATCTGCCCGTAGATCTCACCAAAGAACCGATTTTTTTGGCAACAACTGCATCGGGCTCGTCGATATTCACATTATATGCAACAAGAATGGTGCGTGAACCGATTGTTATTCCTCCAGATTTCGCACAATTATCATTCCAAGACATTGGTCCAAAATCAGGCAAACGCGTAGATTCAGAATGCCCTGTATCTCCCCCGCTCATCCTATTTTGTAATCCTTCATATTGTTCCTTTCTCAATGAAGATAAGAGAGTTCTATCATCATGTGTGGCAGCGAAGCCGTATAGGAAAGTTGGCACTTCACATTCTCCGGCTACTTTAACTGCCAATTGCTCTGCCAATTCAGAACATTGCTCCATTGTAATTCCTTGTAACGGAACAAATGGGCAAACGTCAACTGCTCCCAAACGAGGGTGCTCTCCTTTATGCTGCCTCATATCAATGTGTAAGATTGCAGCCTTGATTAGTTCAAATGCTCCTTGTGATACAGGTTTTGGCTCTCCCGCTAGTGTAATCACTGTACGATTATAATCCGCATCTGGCTCAACACCTAATACCGCGCAACCTGGAATTTTTCTAGCGGCTTGAACAATGAGATTTATTTTCTCAGTATCAATTCCCTCTGAAATATTGGGTACGCACTCAACAATAGTTGCCGCCATGTACGCAGGTTGTCCAATAAGGACTTTGAATGTTGACAAGGTTTAGATTCAAATAATCAACCATAAAGAGCATCTGGGGAAGCGGATTTGCCGCCTTGTGAACGTTTGCTATTAATTCTCTTAACAGCAGCTAATACATCACCCTGAGCAATAATATCACGCTTTTCACGTATTGCTATCATCCCTGCTTCTACACATGTGGCCTTTAATTCAGCACCAGAATATCCTTCAGTCAATTCAACAATTCTTTGTATATTGATTCTCTTAGTATTCATTTTTTTGATATGCACTGACAATATTGCTTTCCTTGCCTTGTCATCAGGCATTGGTATCTCTATCACTCTGTCAAAACGACCAGGCCTCAATAGTGCATCATCCAAAATATCAGGCCGGTTAGTTGCCGCGATGATTTTCACATTTTGTAATGAGTCAAATCCATCAAGTTCTGCAAGTAATTGCATCAATGTACGTTGGACTTCTCTATCACCACTAGTTGAGCCATCCAATCTTTTTGCACCAATCGCATCTATTTCATCGAGGAATATTATTGAAGGCGACTTTTCTTTGGCCAATGAGAATAATTCCCTAACCATTCTGCCACCTTCACCTATGTATTTCTGGGCTAATTCACTTCCAACCATACGAATAAATGTTGCATCTGTATAGTTTGCTACTGCCTTAGCAAGCAGTGTTTTCCCACAACCCGGGGGGCCTACGAGCAGTATCCCCTTCGGTGCTTGAATTCCGACCTTTGAAAATAATTCTGGCGACGTCAATGGCAATTCAATAGCCTCTCTAACCGCTTCTATTTGCTCATTTAGTCCTGCCACTTCACTGTATGTGACGTTTGGTTTTTCAACCATTTCAGCACCGCTGACCATCGGGTCCCAAGCATCATGCAATACTTCGATAATCGCGAGTGTCTCTTGGTTCAGTGCAACTCTGGTTCCAGGCTGCAATTTACTGGGGTCAATTCTTTGATTTAGAGATACTTGAAAAACAGTCCCATTAGAGGATCGTACAATCGCTCTATCAGTATCCAATACATCTTGTAATGTACCAATAATCAAGGGAGGGTTCCTCATCGATTTGACTTCTTCATCCAATCGATTTGCCCTTTTTTTAAGATTTCTAACTTCTGATTCTAGATGAGCTCTATCGTTGATGAGTGTTTGTGCTTCTTCTTGGAGAATGCGGTAATCTGACTCCAGTTTTTTCAACTCATCTTCTGAATTCGTTGACTCAGCGCCACCACTTCTCTCAACTTCACTACTCATGCGACCAACCAATGGTTAGGGCGACACCGTATGAACTCCTCGCTCACCCATACAAGAAAAGGCCTGTTCCGAAGGCTTCAAAGTATTGCGGCTATTAATACACATTACAGGCGACTGTGACGGATGTGGTATGATGGCAGATTGTGAGTTATGTGGGGCAATGAAAGTCGGAGTTAAGCACGTCAAAACTGGCAGAACCGAGGTTGCTGCCTGCAGCAGGTGTATTGAGAAGTTAAATCTCGGACCAAAACCTGTAGCACCTGGATTAGCCCGTGCTTTTTCTGCTGCGCCTAGAACAAGGCAAACAAATACTTCCAAACGCACTAATTCTCACAGGAAAAATGATCCAATGGCTCGCGCTGAAAAGGATCTCGCCGATGATTTCGCCCAGCGAATTTCTTCTGCTCGTAAACAAAAGAATTGGAATCACGCACAAATGGGTAAGAGAATGGCCGAGACAGTCAATGTCATCAAGTCGGCTGAATCTGGCAAACGTCCAACCGATTCAGTTATTCGAAAATTTGAACGGATTTTGGGAATTACATTGATGGTTGAACATAAATCAATTGATACGCGTGTATTGAACGATAGTCAATCTAGTAGAGGAATAACACTCGGCGATTACCTCAACAGAGAGAGTTGATGTTATGCAACAAATACCAGTCCATGCGATTTGGTTAGCGCAAGATGACCCTAAGAAAAACACGGTTGTCAGAGCTTCGAAAAGAGGCGATATAGTAATGCATAAACGCTTCAATACCGTACCACGAAAGGGTTTCATCCTAGAACCATTATGTGGCAAGGTTTTTGGCCCTGAAGACCATGATACATTGCTCAATCAAGGCGGATCAATTGTTGGCCTAGACTGCAGTTGGGCTCATATTGAAGAGAGTGTCGAACAGGTGATGAAGAGAACGCGATTACAACCGCGAATGCTACCGTTACTATTAGCTGCAAATCCAGTTAATTGGGGCAAGCCAAGTAGGTTGACCACGGCAGAAGCATTAGCAACAATTCTATATTTGATTGGAAGAGAAAAACAAGCAAGACAAGTATTGGGTGCCTTTAGATGGGGTGAAAGATTTTTTGAACTAAACAAAGAACCCTTAGAAGCATATGCTGCGGCCAAATCAAGTGCAGAATTAGTTTCATTACAATTTGAGTTCTTTGACATTGATGAATCAATACTTGAAACTAACTAAGAGGTGATAAGGTGGGTGATTTACACAGAAAAATTGGTGTTTCTCGCTGGGATGGAAGTAGTTTTTCCTTGGACCAGGATTGCATAGCTATCGAAGCATTAGTCACAATTAGAATAAATGGAATGGTTATTGCAAAGTTATTGGCATCTCCTTCAGATTTACAAGACTTTGCAATTGGCCATTGTATTACAGAAGCAAAGACAGGCGATATTAGTGTTGATGCATTCAATGTGTCTGTAGATGAAACCGGTGCACATTTTTTGGACATCACTACTTCAAGTGAGATATCTTCTTTGAAATCAGATGTGCGAATTATTACTAGTAGTTGCGGCGCTTGTGATAGAGATGGAGTAGAGGCTCTTTTGTCAAAGATTCCGGTGGTAGAATCCTCTCCAATCAATTTCTCAGCCGCTGCGGTTAACCAAGCCCTGTTAGATATGAAACAGCGCCAAATTGGCTTCTCTATCACCGGAGGAATTCATGCAGCAGGTTTGATGGATGGTGAGGGAAATATCATTGCGGTCAGAGAGGATATTGGACGCCATAATGCTGTAGACAAATTATTCGGTCACGCCCATAGAGTTGGACTCAATATCAACAAACATGCATTATTGTTGTCTGGCCGCTGTGGATGGGATATCGTTGCAAAAGCTGCTACGATGAATTGTCAACTAATTGCCAGTATTGGAGCATCTTCTACCCTTGCGATAGAATCTGCACGCCTGTCTAATATCACAATATTTTCTTTTGTTCGAGCAGATAAAGGTGTATTGATTGGCCAATCAAGCAGGCTTAAATGAACAACATTGAGAAGCGAGGGGTTTTCGCGAAGATATAGGAGCACGGGTTGTATCAGACATATTGTCTCTTTCTTTACAATTATAGCAGATACAACACTTTACCTAAACAATTGAGCATAGACGACAAAGGCATGGAGGGATTGTATGGGAGATATTGGTTATGTACAATTACTCCGCAGCAACAGTAATTTTCGAAGTTTATGGCTTGCTTCAGTAATTTCCATGCTAGGTGAATGGTTCAATACCATCGCATTATTTTTCCTTATTTTAGAATACACAGGATCTGAGTTTTTGCTTGGATTCCTATTTACAGTACGTATGATTTCTTTCGCAATATTTCAACCTTTTATTGGATTGCTTGCTGATAGGTATAATCGCAAACTAATGATGATTATAACAAATTTTATTCAAATATTTTTAGCTCTTGGGTTTATTCTTGTAGATAGCGCATCTGATGTACTGTGGATGATTGGACTATCGGGTGTGATGATGCTGTTACATGGCACATACATGACTGCTGAAAGGGCTGCGATTCCAAATGTTGTCAGTCCAGAGAATTTGACTACAGCAAATGCTCTTGATGCTGCATCTTGGTCCACAGCGTTATGTGTTGGTGCATTATTAGGTGGAGTTGTTGTTTCATACTGGGGGACTGATGCAGCATTTATCATTGACTCGATAACCTTTGCAATTGGAACTCTTCTACTAATTCCTGTAAAAATAAAACAAAATATTGGCGATGATATGAAAGCACCATTATTTAGAACTGCATTTACTAATATAAAGCGCGGTTGGTTGAGAGTCTATACTGAATCACGACTATTAAGAATTGTATTTGCCAAATCTTCCTGGAATATTGCCGGAGGGGCCTTGGCCGGTGTATTTTTGGTGTTATTGGGTGCGGAAACTGATGGTTATGGAGCTGCTATGGGTTTCGGAATATTCTTTTTCGCTAGAGGTATTGGAACCGGCCTTGGCCCAATCATTGCACGAAATGTGTTGAATGATGAATCTAAGTGGCCAGGATTAATTGGCAAATTGGTAATTGTGAGTGGGACTTTTTACATCTTTGTATCCCTTACACTTGAGGTCCATCTATTGTTAACGGTACTCCTTGTTCTTCTCGCACATGCTGCCAGCGGTGCTAATTGGGTTCTTTCAACAATAATGACTCAGCGATGGGTTGAGGATGAAATGAGAGGAAGAGTGTTTTCTATAGATATGCTATTCATGTCTATTGCCTTTTCAATTTCCACTTCAGTTGCTGGTTACTTAGTGGAAAATCATAACCTTGAAATTGCTGATGGAATACTATTATTTGGCTCAATGATGGTGCTATCGGGTATATTGTTTACAGTTTGGAATCCTGGCGACTCAAAATCCACTATGCAGCCATAAGAGCAACAATGCTCAAAGACAGGATTAGATGACCCTGTGTTATGTCGGAAGAGGCCGCCGCTATCCTCGCTGCTAACCTCGTTATCGGCATTCCTAACGAACTGCCTGAAAAGCCCCCATGGGATGAGACAGTAGACCATGCTCCCGCGAGAAGACAAGTATTGACTCAATCAGAGAAACTATTGGCAATTAGGAATGCATTGAGGTATTTTCCAAAGCATTTACATGAAATACTTTCAAAGGAATTTATTGAAGAATTGAACACATTCGGCAGAGTGATTATGTGGCGCTTCCGCCCAACTGAATATGAAATGAGAGCATACCCTATCGACTATTACCCAGCAAAATGTAAACAAGCAGCAGCGATTATGCTAATGATCCAAAATAATTTGGATAATCGAGTAGCGCAATTCCCTCACGAATTGATTACTTATGGCGGTAATGGTGCTGTTTTTCAAAACTGGGCTCAATATCGTATTGTAATGAAATATTTGTCGCAGATGACAGAACAGCAAACTTTGGTGATGTATTCCGGACATCCTTTGGGACTATTTCCTTCGAGCTCAAGCGCTCCAAGAGTTATCGTCACCAATGGAATGGTAATTCCTAATCATTCATCTCCCGAAGATTATGAAAAAATGAATGCACTGGGTGTAAGTCAATACGGACAGATGACTGCGGGGTCTTACATGTATATTGGGCCACAAGGAATCGTCCACGGAACTACGATTACTCTTCTAAACGCTGCTAGAGCGAAACTTGGCATATCTGGTGATGAAGGACTGGAGGGAATTACTTTCGTAACTTCTGGCTTAGGCGGTATGTCTGGTGCTCAAGCAAAGGCTGCTGTTATCGCAGGCGCTTCTTGTATTATTGCGGAAGTAAACCCACATGCCGCTAAGAAAAGACAACAACAAGGTTGGTTGAGTACAATTGCCGAAAACGTTGACGATGCTATTGACATGATGGTTCTTTCAGCACAGAAGA
>Ga0233449_1000765_pt1 | contig 33974 bp, 26 predicted proteins | sample SI_124_October20_FD_183012 | JGI IMG/M metagenome (GOLD analysis project Ga0233449, IMG submission 183012) | Seawater microbial communities from Saanich Inlet, British Columbia, Canada - SI_124_October2016_200_MG | ecosystem: Environmental > Aquatic > Marine > Inlet | place: Canada: British... | reverse complement strand
TATGGCTAAGCTTGCCCGGGTCGGTGAGCTGGTTGAGGCGGTGGTTGAGGGCGGTATATCGCTTGATGATGCTTACAATTTACTGGATGAAATTGAAGCGCTACCCAACCCGTGGGGTCCGGCGGCCAAAGCGGTCAGCTTTTTCTTTGTTGGGATTGGTTTTTCGGGACTGATGAGCGGTAATCTGTGGGATATCATCATATCAGGTGCGCTGGCGCTTCTGGTTTATATTAATGTTTATTTTGCCCATAAATATGGTGGACGGATTTTTGAATTGCTGCCTTTTTCAAGCGCCTATGTCATCGGCATACTGGCGGCGAGCTTAAAATTATTTCTGCCAGAAATTAATGTGTCTGTGATTGTGCTTTCCGCCATCATCAGCATCATTCCCGGCTTCACCGTTAGCGCAGGTATCGTTGAAATTGTCAGCAATCATGTAGTTTCGGGCAGTGCCAATTTGATCAGCGGGGTTATTTATCTGCTCAAGCAGTTTTTTGGTGCCTGGTTCGGTATCGCCACCATCGGATTATTGTGGCCGACACAAACAATGATTGCTGCGCCAACAGAAAGCCTTGGTGTCTGGCTCTTTCTACCGCTGTTATTCATCGGTCTTGGTATTGCCTACCAGTCGCTGATCAAGGATTTCCCGTGGGTGGTGCTTTGTTGTCTGGTGTCCTACCTTGGGGTTGAGTTTGGTAATGAGTTTGGTATTTCCTATCTCGGCACTCTAATGGGAGCTATTGTCGCGAGCATTTTTGCCAACCTGTGGGCGCGCAAATTTAACCGCCCCACATCAATCGTCCTCGTCCCCGCTATCACCGTCATGGTCAGTGGCTCCGTCGGCTTTCGCGGCCTACTCATTGCCGCCGGGGGAGAAAGCGATAAAGGCTTCGACCAGTTCCTACAAATGTTCATCGTCGCACTGGTTATTGCGGCGGGACTTTTGATAGCGAATACCATTGTCAGGCCGCGTGTTACGCTATAAGGTAACTGCAAAATTAAAAACCATATACGGGAGAGAAAAAATGGGATTGAAATCCAATCTACTAACTTACGCTATGACCGGAATTGTTGGGGCGGGGCTTATGGCAACGCCTGCCAGTGCTGTTGACGGCATCATCAATGAAGATAATTTAAAAGGTATTGAATACCGTGAAGTTGGGCCGTTTCGCGGCGGCCGTGTGACCACTGTTGTCGGTGTTGTTGGCGATAGCATGACTTATTACATGGGATCCATGGGCGGGGTGTGGAAAACATCAAACGCTGGCCGGACTTGGGAAAATGTATCGGACGGATCATTTGGCACTGCTTCCGTTGGCTCGGTCGATGTATCACCTACGGATCCAAACGTGGTTGTTGTCGGCATGGGTGAAAGCCCGTACCGTCATGTGGCGTCAAGTTACGGTGACGGTGTATATTTATCCACCGACGCCGCCAAAACATGGAAACATATCGGTCTAAAAGACGCGCGTCAGATTTCTTCGGTAAAGGTTGATCCGAAAGATCCAAATACAATTCTGGTTGCCGTGCAGGGTAGCCCGTGGGAGCCAACAGAAACCCGCGGCGTTTATAAAACAACCGACGCCGGTGAAAACTGGGAACGGGTACTCTTCAGTAATGAAAATTCCGGTGCTATCGACATGAAGCTCGACCCAAATAATTCACGGATTATTTATGCGTCGCTTTGGGATCAAAACCGTAAGCCTTGGGGCATGCGTAGTGGTGGTCCGGGAAGTGGGCTTTATAAATCACTGGACGGCGGCGATACATGGAACGAAATAACCAACGGTCTACCTGATTATTTGGGTAAAATGGCTATTACGCCGTCCGGGGCACAGGACGGTCTTGTTTATGCGCTCGTCGAAGCGGGCGATGATGAAAAAACCGGTGAAGATAGCGGGCTTTATAAATCAACCGACGGCGGTGAAAACTGGAGCCACGTGACAGAAAATCGTCAGCTGGTTTCACGGTCATGGTATTATATGCATCTTTATGCCGATCCTAATAACGCGGATACTATTTATTCGCTAAATGCGCCACTCATGAAATCAACGGACGGCGGTAAGAGCTGGTCACGGATCAGTACACCGCACGGTGATCATCATGGACACTGGATTAACCCCGATAACAGCAATAACCAGATTAATGCCAATGACGGCGGCGCGACGATTACTTTTGATGGCGGTAAATCATGGACATCAATTCATAACCAGCCAACGGCGCAGTTCTACCGCGTTAATACCGATAACAGCTTCCCGTACCGCATGTTTAGTGGCCAGCAGGATAATTCATCGGTTGGTATCGCGAGTAAAGGCGTCAGCGGTGATATGGGCGAAGATGCTTATATTACGGTGGCGGGCTGTGAAAACGCTCACGTGGCCATGGACCGTGATAACCCGCGCTATATTTATGGTGGCTGTTACCTTGGCCAGCTTAATGAATATGATAGTGAAACGGGCGTACGCAGAAATGTTGAGCCATACCGCGAACTTGGTTTTGGTGTTAATCCTAAGGAGCGGACATACCGCTGGAAATGGAATGCGCCGGTGCTTGTCTCCACTCATGATACCAGCGTGATTTATCATGCCAGTAATGTGATCCATAAATCATCGGACCGCGGTGTAACCTGGACCGATATCAGCCCTGACCTTACCAAGGACCAGGAAGAATATCAGCAGGCTAACCCGGTTACCATCACCCGCGAAATTACCGACAGTTATAATGCTTTGCTCGCGGTAACGGAAAGTCCTTATGATGCTAATGTGATCTGGGCAGGTTCTGACGACGGTATGCTTTCAAAAACTGAAGATGGCGGCACAAACTGGGAAGAAGTCACACCAAACGGTGATAATGACGGCATGATCAATTCTATTGAAATATCGCCCCATGATCCGCAAACTGTTTATGTGGCGGCCCCGCGTTATAAATATGACGATCATAAACCCTATATTTTCAAAACCACCAATAACGGCCGCAGCTGGAAAAGTATTACAGACGGTATTCCCGAAGGCGCCTTTGTAAGGGTGGTTCGTGAAGACCCTGTGCGCAAAGACATGCTTTATGCCGGCACGGAAACCGGACTTTATATTTCCCTTGATGGCGGCGATAACTGGCAGCCTTTCCAGCGTAATCTACCAGTGGTCCCTGTAACTGATATTCAGGTCAAAGGACGTGACCTTGCCATTTCAACGCAGGGCAGGGCCTTCTGGGTGCTTGATGATCTTTCCCCGCTACGTCAAGGGGCAGAAGACCGCGACGAAGATAAAATGTATCTTTATAAGCCGGAGTTGGCTTATGACGCGCGTGTCGGCAATATGACCATGAGTGCGGTGATTTATTATACCCTTGGCGCGGAGCCGGACTTAAAAGAAGCTCCAGTTAAAATGGAAATTCTTGATGGTGATGGTAATGTGATTCGCACCATGACATCGGATGCTAAAACCGGCCATGATGGCGGTGGGTCTGGAAGTGCTTATTATATCCCGGCAAATAAAGGAATGAACAAAGCCACATGGGATTATAAAGCCGATAAATATTCTGAAATTAAGGATCTTTATGTCTTAAGCGGCGGTGGTGATAATATCACGGACGGGCGGACCATGCGTCCAGGCGATTATACGGTGCGTGTTTCATATGACGGTGAAGTGATGGAACAACCACTAAGCTTTGAATATGATCCACGTGTTGAAATATCAAACGCCCAGCTGATGGAAAAATATGATCTGACTGATAATATTGATGCGTCATTACGAGATATCACCGACAGCATTAAAACCGCCCGTGATGCCCGCAATCAAGCAAGCGCACAGGCCAAGGATGCAGCGAATGATGAAGATCTTAAAAAGTTAGCGCAAGCGATCGTTGATGCGGTGGACACATGGGAGGCTAAAGTGGTCAGCGTTGACCGGACTTACTTCCAGGATACCCTCAACTGGCCAGACATGGTCTTTGCCGACCTTCAGGATATCTACCGTGTTGTTGATGCCATCGTCCCGCCCATGACAAAGCGTATGGAGAAACGCTTTAATGATGTGGACGCAAGGTGGCAGGCTCTTAAGCCGGAATATCAAGCAATCCTAAGCGGCCCGGTCGCGGCCTTTAACGAGGCTTATTTTGCCAAGCGAAATAAAGTGATTCTCGCCAGTGAATAAATTAAAAATAGGAGCCTTTGTAGAGATGCAGAGGCTCTTTTTTTAAAGGCTAATTGCCATAAAAAAACACGGGCCATAAAATGAACCCGTGTTTTCTAATAAGTTATAAAGATGCTTAAATTAAACTGCTTTTAAGTTAGCTGCAGCTAATTTGCCTCTTTGTTCTTGAACTTCAAATTCAACTGTTTGACCTTCGTCTAAAGTTGTAAGACCTGACTGTTCAACAGCACTAATATGTACAAACACATCACTGCCGCCTTCAGTAGGCTCGATGAAACCAAAACCCTTTGTAGGGTTAAACCATTTTACTGTACCAGTTGCCACGTTATTTCTCCTTGTGCAATTATTGGTGTTTAATTCAATCAGATTGTTCTGACTGGATTATTTAGCCTGATAATGACTTACGCCCATTATCCGCAACTAAACCAAAATTGTTGGATAGAGAAGTGGATTGTGATAGTAAATGTATAATTCAAACGTGGCAGTCATAAACAACTTTTTGGCAGCCACGTCAACATAATTCGCAACTATTTTATTATACTTAATTATTTTTAACCTTAAATCGTAAGGGAATATTTATGAAATTGTTCCACTATTACTCATCAATTTAATTATTTGGGGTTAAAGTTTTGAACTATTTAAATTTACTAAAAAAATTTCTTACAACGACTGAACATGATGGTGGCCACACTGTTCATGACTTGGTGCGTGAACAGCTTAAGCACGAAAGTGTTAATAAGATTATTTCTTTGAAAAATATTTCAGCGGAAGATTTTCAGAATAATCAATTAATTTCAGAAAGCTCGCCAGTTCATAAAACCTTCGTTGCGGCAGAGAAAAAATTAAAAGAAGTCCTGAACGAAGAAGATGAAGCGAAAGCGGAACTAAAAGCCCTAGAAAAACAGGATGATGAAATAAAAGTTAGCTGGACCGATGCTATCAAACAAGATGATAGCCCTACTGATTAATTAATATTCAAGGCATATTTAAGGGACAGTATTTCTGTAACACTGTCCCTTTTATTATGTTCAATTTTCACTTAATGCTTTCAAGGGCGGTTTGGATGCGTCCCATTTGCTCCGTCGTAATCATACTAGAAAGCACTTTGCCAAAATGGGGATGGCCTGCGCCTGAGAAAATATATTGATGCCGATAAGCAGCCAGAATGCTTCTTTGCACTTCGCTGCTTTCTTGCTCGGTTAGTTTCCTGCCACAAGCGGCGGCAAAATAAAATGCATCACTAGCAGATTGATGTTGTAAAATTCCATCAACGGCACCCACTAGTTCAATAAATTCACTAACGCCCAAATCGCGCTCTTGTACGGAGACTTCACTATCATGGCGAATAAATTCTAGTTCATCGATAATCGCATGCTGGCTTTCTTCTTTCCAATGATAAAGGAAGACATCTTTCCAAAGCGGGGATAGATTTTTTGTTGGTTCAATACTTTCGCGGTAATGTAATTGCGTGAAAAGCTCAATATCCAGCGTTAGAGCCAGAACGGCCCATGTGTTCTTGCTTAACACGGCCTTGGCGACTTCGTTGCTATCGAATGAAAAATCATAACCGTCCGGCATGACTTCGCCGCACATTTTATCTATTTTTTTAAACAGTTCCTGATGTTTAATCTCTTCAGTGCTAAACCTTAGCAATGCATTTTGCAAATCTTGCGCTATTTACGGCTTCTTCATTATTAATCATTTTTCTATCCTTTGATTTTTAGGTTTAATTTATTAAAACAGACCATTTAGTCTTTTTTATATAAAACATACCAAATGGTCTGTGTCAAGTTATTTTTATTTTCACTTGAATTCTCTTATAAACTACGTATATTCTGAATATTAATGAATGTACTATATAGTCTGTAAATTATTTTAAGAAAGTAATGTAATGGCCACAAAAGGTGAAATAACCAAAGAAAAGATTTTAGCTAAAGCGGAAAGCCTGATCCTGCAAAAAGGATATGCGGGCATGACTTTGGATGAACTTCTTGAAGAAACGGGCCTTACTAAGGGTGCGTTCTTTCATCATTTTAAAGGCAAGGCCGGGCTGGCAAAAAGTGTTCTTGAGCGGTACGCCAGTAATGACTATGAACTTTTTAAAAACTATTCTGATCAGGCAGACCGCCTAAGTGATGATCCTTTAGAGCGGGTTCTGATTTTTATTAAGCTATTTGAAGAATTTTTAAATGGCCTGGAAAACCCTTTCCCCGGATGTATTTTTTCTTCCTATAGTTATGAAGTGAGGAATTTTGAGCCGGAAATAGGCGACTATATAAAAGAGAATTTAAATGCCTGGCTTGATCTTTATGAAAATAAGCTTGGGGCCTTAATCAAAGCCAGACCGCCGGCACTTCCTGTCACCGCCCGCGAACTATCAGAAATGATCGGATCCATTATCGAAGGAAGCTTTGTTATGACGCTTGCCATGAAAGATAAAAGCTGGACCCAGCGCCAATCAGCGCAATACCGCCACTATATTGAGTTGTTATTTCGCACATAAAAATGAATTAATTTATATATCTAATTGAAATATTAAAATTTTAAGCTTAGTATTCATGTGTATTTACACCAATTAATTGGGTCGTGATATTATGAAAAAAATTATTCTTATATATGTTGTGATGATGTTTGGGGCTTGCACGACCTCTGAAAAACAATTTAAGTCCGTTAGCTCATCTTCTATAAATCAAACTGTTACGCAAGAGGATCTGCTGTCAGGTGAAGCTATTTTAGGCGCCAGGGTAAATCCTGAAGATCTTCCTGAAGATAACATTCTGGCTTTAACCGAAGAAATGGAAATTTTTCTGGATAAGTATGTTTTAAGCAGAGTGGCTGAACCATACAGAGCCCGGCAATTAAACAGAGTGTTATTTGACGAAGAAAAGTTTGGAATGAAGTATGATGTAACAAAAACATTTACTGCAAGAGGGGCGTTTGCAAACAAATTAGGCAACTGTCTCGCGTTTAGTTATTTATATTCATCATTTGCGGATATGGCCGATATTTCATTCGAATATCAGGAAGTCGATGTGCCGCTGGACTGGAGCCCAAAGGACGGCAATATCGAAAAAGCATGGCGCCATATTAATTTAAGAGTTAAAAATGGAGCGGATGCAGGGGCGGTGTTTGATATTGATGAAATTAATTCAAAACAAATTTTGCAATCAAAAACAATATCACTGCCGCACGCGCTGGCCCTGTATTATAGTAATATAGGCGCAGAAAAATTAATAAGTGGTAATGAAAAAGAAGCCTTTCTTTATTTTGCCAAAGGCCTGAGCCTAGAGCCGATGGAGTCTGATTTGTGGGTCAATTTGGGCGTGCTTTATAAGCAGCAGGACCATTATGATTTTGCGAAACTTGCTTATGAGAATGCCCTTAATATTAATAACGAAAGCTATTCGGCCAATGCGAATATGGCTAATTTATATCTGACTATGGGCAATAAGAAAAAAGCGCAATTCTATTCTGAAATGGCCGAAAAAAGCCAGATGGCAAATCCAAATTATCAGTACAGAAAAGCACAAATAGAATATAACAAAAAGCGTTATAGAAGAGCTCTTACACATTTGGACTTTGCACTCGATTACGGTATAGCAGAGGCGAGTTATACTAGATTGAAAGACAAAATTGAAAAGAAAAAAACTGGTAGTCAAGACCTAGGATTAAGGCCATTTCGTACTATTGAACTGTTTTTAGGACAAACAGGTCCTCTCGTTTATTAATTTTAATTCTAAATCGTAATAAGTTATTTACCTTCTCAGCTTAGACTCGGGCTTGGGTTAATTTATGGAACGATAAAATGGTCAACTTCAAACGACTTAATAAAAAAATAGAGCAAGAAGGTAGCAATCCCAACCGCACAATCCATGATCTGGTTCGCGAACAACTTCGCGAAGAGCAGGAATTAAACGATTATCATCTGGATAATATATCAGCGCCTGTTAAAGATGATCATGAAGATATAACCAAAAGCTCTCCTGTTCATGAAAATATCGCCTATGCAGAAGAAAAGCTAACCGCTCTCATGAATGAGAATTCCAGGTTAGTAGATACACTGGTATATGATAGAGCCGCATCACTACTTGAAACGATCGAAAAGCTTAAGTGTAAAGCAAAGCTGAGCTGGACCGAAATAATCGATCCTGGATCAAAAGCCAGTAAATCAGAAGACTAGTTTTTATTCTTTCTCCCTTGACCTACTCCTTTTAAGCCTTAGGCTATAAAAAACTATAAATGGGAATGGGAGTGGGTGATGGAAAGTTACGGTATTTTGGCAATTGTGCCACCGGCATTAAGTGTGTTTTTAGCCATTTATACTCGTAATGTCATTGTCTCACTGGCAGTTGGCTCTCTAAGCGGCACCCTCATTTTAAACTCTTTTAATCCTTTTTTCGCATCTGTTTCCCTGATACGGGATCATATTTTTATTCAAGTAGCCAGCCCTTCCAATTCACAAGTGATTATGATCACTTTGATCATTGGTGGTTTTGTTCGCATGCTTGAAGAAAGCGGTGGCGCACGTGCTTTCTCGGCGGCGATCGTTAAATATGTGTCGACGTCAAGAAAAGGCCAGATTGCTACATGGGTGTCCGGGATCAGTGTTTTCTTTAGTGATACCGCAAACTCGCTTATTGTCGGACCGCTGTTTCGCCCCGTATATAAAGAGCTTAAAATATGCCGTGAAAAGCTTGCCTATGTTATTGACACAACGGCATCGCCAGTGGTGATCCTTATACCTGTGGCAAGCTGGGGCGTATATATAATGAGCCTTATTGATAATACATACGGTTCTCTGGGGATTGAGGCGGATGCATTTTCGGTACTTTTGAATGTTTGGCCTTATCAGTTTTATGCTTTTCTTGCCCTTCTTGCCGTGCCGATGATTATTTCTACCGGCAAGGATTTTGGCCCCATGTTGCGGGCACAAAAAGCTTATCTTGAAGATGAGAATAATCACAAGGAAGAAAGTGCGGACACGGAAGATCCAAAATTAATCGTAGTAATATTACCATTTGCAATCATGATTGCCGTGCTCGGTTCCGTGCTTAGCTACTATGCTATGACGGAAGGCGTTAAAAGTGTTCATGTTAATGCGGGGCTTTGTCTTTCTTACCTGATGGCATCTATGGGCTGCGCTTATGTGATGAAACGTTTTCAGGGAAAAACGTATAGCCAGTCCATGGATAGTTTTTTTAAAGGTATGGGAAGTTTAATGAGCGTAGGAGCAATCCTTGCACTTGCTTGGGCGCTTAGTTCTATTTGTAGCGAGCTTGGAACGGGACCATTTTTAGCGTCACTAATAGGGGAGGGATTTAATCCTGCCTTTTTCCCGATTGTTGTCTTTTTTATTGGCGCAATGATGTCTTTTGCCACTGGGTCATCCTTTGGCACCTTTGCTATATTGATGGCGACAACGCTTCCTGTTGCTCATATTCTCGGTGCTGATCTGGTGCTGACTATTGCGGCAATATTAAGTGGCGGACTTTTTGGTGATCATACCTCGCCTATTTCCGATACCACTGTTTTGGCTTCAATGGGGGCGGGATGCCCACACATCAATCATGTATCAACCCAGTTTCCTTATGCACTGCTCACAGGGACAATGACGGTATCTGCCTTTGTCTTACTGGCTATTTATCAAACGCCATATGTGATCTTTATTATGATAGCGCTGCAATATCTGGCGATCCGCTTTATGATGCATCGCTACGGGGAATAGTTTATGGAAAGTTACGGTGTTTTATCGGTAGTGCCGCTGGTAATCAGTATTTTTCTCGCTATTTATACCCGTAATATCATCCTGTCGCTGAGCATTGGTGCCTTTAGCGGCACGCTCATTTTAAATTCTTATAATCCGTTTTTTGCTGTCGTGAGTTTGATGAGTGATCATGCCTTTGTTCAGGCATCCACCCCTGCCAACACGCAGGTGCTGTTCATGACTATGGTCATTGGTGGCTTTGTTAATATACTGGATGAAAGCGGTGGGGCGCGGGCTTTTTCCGCCGCGATTGTGAAATATGTATCCACACGCCGCTCGGGCCAGTTCGCTACATGGGCCTCTGGCATCAGTATATTTTTCAGTGATACCGCCAACTCGCTGGTTGTAGGGCCACTGTTTCGCCCGGTTTACACGCAGCTTAAAATATGCCGTGAGAAGCTTGCCTACATTATCGATACCACAGCGTCGCCTGTGGTTATTCTTATCCCCGTGGCGAGCTGGGGTGTCTATATCATGAGCCTGATTGAAAATTCCTACAGCGATATGGGTATTGAAGAGGATGCTTTTTCCGTGCTGCTGAATGTATGGCCTTATCAGTTTTATGCCTTTCTTGCCTTGCTTGCTGTGCCCATGGTGATTAGTACGGGCAAAGATTTTGGCCCGATGTTAAAAGCTCAAAAACGTTATGATGAAGAAGTGAAATTAAATGAAGTGGTTGAAGCGCCTGAACAGGGGGAAAGCAGACTGATTATGGTGATCCTGCCGTTTGCTATCATGATTGTGACACTCGGATCGATACTCGGCTATTACGCGTTCACCGAAGGGATTAAAAGTGTTCATGTCAATGCAGGGCTCTGTATTTCCTATATATTATCCTCAGGTGGTTGTGCCTATGTAATGAAACGTTTTAAAAACACATCCTACGATGCTTCCATGAATATCTTTTTTGTTGGGGCAGGGAAATTGATAACCGTTGCGGCGATCCTGATACTTGCCTGGGTGCTCAGTTCCATATGCAGGGATCTTCAAACCGGTGAATTTTTGGCGTCGCTCATAGGCGATACGCTTGATCCGCGCTATTTCCCAATCGTCGTATTTTTCATTGGCACTATCATGTCATTTGCCACTGGCTCTTCATGGGGCACCTTTGCAATCCTCATGGCGACTACTCTTCCCGTTGCAAATATTCTCGGCGCTGATCTGGTGCTGACTATTGCGGCGATTTTAGGCGGTGGACTTTTTGGCGATCATACATCACCCATATCGGACACGACAGTGCTTGCCAGTATGGGGGCGGACTGCCCACACATTAATCATGTGATGACACAATTACCTTATGCCGTGCTTACCGGGATTATGACCATTTGTGCCTTTATACTGCTCGCGATATATCAAACGCCTTACGTTATTTTTATCATGATAGTGCTGCAATATCTGGCGATCCGATTTATGATGTATCGCTACGGTGAATAGTTAATTGAATTTGTGGCTAATTTCTACTAGGGTAAAAAGAAAAAGAGGGAAAGTTTATGGAAAGTTACGGCGTTTTATCAATTCTGCCACCGGCGCTTAGTATTGTACTGGCGGTATATACCAGAAATATAATATTTTCACTCGGAACCGGTGCCTTCAGTGGGGCGCTGATTATCGCCAATTTCAATCCCTTTTTTGCCTTCGCTGAATTTCTCGAAGATCATGTCTTCGTGCAGCTTGCCATTCCGTCCAATAACCAGGTTATGATTGTTATGTTCACCATTGGCGGTTTTATTCATATGCTTGATAAATCCGGTGGCGCACGGGCTTTTGCCGGTGTGATGGTCAAGTTTATCGGTAGCCCGGTAAAGGCGCAGATGGCGTCATGGGCAACGGGACTAAGTGTGTTTTTCACCGATAGTGGTAATGCGCTTATTGTTGGTCCGCTCTTTAAACCGGTCTTTCGTGAACTTAAAATCTGCCGTGAAAAACTAGCCTATATTGTTGATACCACGGCGGCTCCCTTAAGCATTTTAATCCCCTTCGTTGGTTGGGGTGTTTATATTATGAGTTTAATTGAAAATGCTTACGGCGTTGTCGGACTTGAGGAAGAACCGCTTTCTGTTCTGCTTAGTGTTTGGCCTTATCAGTTTTATGCCTTCCTCGCCCTTATATCGATCCCGATGATCCTGACCACCGGTAAGGATTTTGGGCCGATGGCAAGAGCGCAAAAACGATATAATCAAGGGCTTATTGACGGCACAATTGATCAAGAAGTGGAAGAAGTGGTTGAAAAACAACATGATCCGAAATTAAGTACGGTGTTTTTGCCGCTTGGCGTCATGTTTGCGACCATGGTGATTTATATGGGCTATTTCGCTTATACCGAGGGCGTGAAGAGCGTCCATGTTCGCGCCGGTATCTGCCTTTCATATCTTTTCGCATCATTTGCCTGCGCCTATTTAATGAAGAAACATCAAAATAAACCCTGGGATGAGAGCCTCGGGTTGTTTTTTGAAGGAATGCAGAAACTTGTCTTTATGTGTATGGTGCTTGTGCTGGCCTGGACGCTCAGTTCGCTTTGTAATGAGCTTCAGACTGGTGCTTATCTTGCCGCGCTGATCGGTGATAGTATTAATCCGAGCTTCTTCCCGCTTATTGTTTTCTTCCTCGGCGCGATTATGTCTTTTGCTACCGGGTCTTCTTACGGTACGTTTGCCATATTGATGATTATCGTTATTCCGATCGCTCATACCTTGGGTGCACCAATGACCTTAACCATTGCCGCCGTATTAAGTGGCGGGCTGTTTGGCGATCATACATCACCTATATCCGATACAACAGTCCTTGCCAGTATGGCAGCGGGATGCGCGCATATAGATCACGTATCGACCCAGTTTGCTTACGCAGCGATTAATGGTGTGATGACGATGCTGGCCTTTGTCGTTGCCGGTTTTTACCAATCCCCAACCATTATTTTAGGCATCATAGTCGTACAGTTTTTTGTGATCCGAATGGCCATGAAAATGTATGGTCATGACGCGCGCGGCGAGGCCTAATTAATACCAGCTATTTGAAGGCCCTTAATATAGAGATCAATTTGGGATTGTTTTTTTAAGAAAAATAGTTTTTCTCTGGCAAAGCCGCAGGAAAAATGGGGACATTCCTGCATTAGCTTTAGGCGGGTTGTTATAACGTCTTGCTCATTTCCAAGATAAGCATGAGCGACGAGCGAATGTGCTGTTGCCCAATATTGGTAGTTAGGAATGCTGCTGGCACGTGTTGTCCAGTCGAGCGCACTTTCAAAATCCTGCTTAAATATGTGCACCAGTGCACCATAAGTGAGAAATGCCCACAGCTGGGGATCATTAGGACTAAGGTCAATGGCCTGACCGAAAAAAATCATAGCCTCATCATAACGGCCTTCATAAGCCAGACTGTCACCAAGGCTGCAATGGGCAACCGCCAGTGTTGGATTAAGGGCGATGGCTTTTTCATTGGCTTTTATGGCAAGCTTATATTCCTTGCGTGCAAGAAGCACTCGGGCCTCTAAGGCATAAAAAGTTGCATTTTTATCATCCAACGAAAGGGCTTTTTGGCAGGCTTTTAAGGCTTCATCCAATGCCTCCTGCTTTGGTTCAATATCCCAATATACCATGCCCAGGATAAGGGCATAAGCCCACCAGGCATATGCTTCACCGAATTTTTCATCACGTCTTTGACACTGGGAAAATAGTTTCTGCGCTTGCAGGTTATCTTCAGCGGTAAATTTATAGAAATGATACATTGCAAGATGAAAACAGTCCCAGGCCCTAAGGTTAGCAGGATGCGACTTTAAAACCTTATGGCGTTCGGAAAATCCGACCTCTGGCTCAAGTCGGGCTACTATTTTTTCAGTAATTTCATCTTGAAGAGCAAAAATATCATTAATTTCACGGTCATACTTTTCCGACCATTTATGATGGCCAGTCGTGGCATCGATAAGATTTGCCGTAATTCGGATGCGATTTCCGGCGCGCCTGATGCTCCCTTCAATCACATAACTGACATCAAGTTTATTAGCTATTTCGCTTATATCGACCTGCTTGCCTTTAAAACCAAATGTCGTATTTCGTGCCGTTACATCAAGCCAGCGATGTTTTGAAAGATGAGAAATTATATCAGCGGTTATTCCGTCGACCAGATATTCCTGCTCAGAATCGCTGGACATATTTATAAAAGGCAGCACGGCAATCGCCGGCTTTTGCGGTTTGTCGGTTTTTCTTTTATTATGCTCAGTGGACTGCTTGGCTTCGTTATCCTCAATAGAGGCAACAAACCGGTAGCCTTTTTTATGAATAGTCCTGATAACTTTTTGCGATGCTCCATCATCGCCTAACACCTGACGGGCTGTTTTGATACGGCTACTTAACGCCGCTTCAGAAACGATACGACCGCCCCATATCTTTTCATTAATTTCATCCTTTGATACCATCCTGTCCCGGTTTTCAAGTAGCAAAACAATAAGCTCAATGACCTGGGGTTCAACATGGATGGCTTGCTGATCTTGGCTTAACTCAAAGCGGTCAGTATCCAGAATATAGTTGTTGAAGCTGTAACGCATAAACTGATTAATCCCTCAAATTTAGACCATAAGACTATATTTATAGCTAATTTATAGCAATCTCCATGTTTTCTCCACATTAAATTCAGAAAGACTTCAAGCAAAGGATTTTGGCAATGGTTATTAATCTGACCGTGAATTTAATTTAACAACAAAAACTTTAAAGGAAAATACTATGTCTACAGAAAAATATCTCGTAAATTGTTTAGAAGGTGCAAATAATGTTGAGCGCGCTACTATTTCATTCATTCTGGCAACTACAGCATCCAAAACTTGTGAAACAGCAATTTTTTTAATGGCTGATGCTTCGCGTCTATGTACTAAAGGCGGTGCAGATGGTTTGGTGCATGAAGGATATGAGCCAATTTCAGATCTGATCAAACAATTTGCCGCAAATGGTGGCAAAATATGGTTATGCCCGATTTGCGCAAAATCCAAGGGTATTATTGAGGAAGATTTACTTGAAAATGCTGAAATCGCAGGCGCGCCAAAAACTATGGCGTTTTTAGCCAGCGGTGCTAAGCTACTTGCATAAAAATATAATAAGGATAAAAAAATGGGTAAACTTTATAATAATATTGTGGAAACAATTGGCAACACTCCCGTTGTTCGCTTGAACAAGGTTGGGCCTAAAAATGTCAATATTTATGGCAAACTGGAATATTTTAATCCACTTGGTTCTGTTAAAGACCGCCTTGCGCTTGGTGTTATCACTGATGCGGAAGAACGCGGTGACTTAAAACCAGGCCAGACCATAGTCGAAGCAACCAGCGGCAATACCGGGATCGGCCTTGCTATGGTTTGTGCTCAGCGCGGCTATCCACTTGTTATCACAATGGCTGAAAGTTTCAGCGTGGAACGTCGTCGCTTGATGCGTTATCTCGGCGCTAAGGTTGTTCTTACGCCCGCTTCGCAAAAAGGATCAGGTATGGTGGCTAAGGCCGAAGAACTTGCAATAAAGCATGGCTGGTGGCAATCAAAACAATTTGAAAATTCTGCAAACGCAGACATTCATGAAAAAACGACCGCCGTGGAAATTCTCGATGATTTTTCTGAAATTGGGCTTGATTATTGGGTCAGTGGTTTTGGCTCTGGCGGTACGGTCAACGGTGTCTCGAAAGCTCTTAAGGAAAAAAGCCCAAACACAAAAATTATTGCCACCGAGCCTGATAACGCGCAGTTACTCGGCAGTGGTATTCCGCAGGCCCATAATGCTGATGGCTCAAATGCGGCAAGTCATCCCAATTTTAGACCACATTTAATGCAGGGCTGGACGCCTGATTTTATCCCTAGATTAATGGAACAGGCCGTTCATAACGGCACCATTGATGATCTAATACCGGTCGATGGCAACTTTGCCATTGAATGTTCGAAAAACCTGGCCCAGCAGGAAGGTATATTTGTTGGCGTGACTTCTGGCGCAGGACTAGCTGCAGCGCTTGAAATAGCAAAAACAGCTCCGGACGGTTCAAACATTCTCGTCATGTTCCCTGATACTGGTGAAAGATATCTTAGCACGCCAATGTTTGACTGGGTGGGGACAGAAATGAACGACGAGGAAATAGAAATATCAAAATCAACGGCTAATTACCGCTTTGATGTAACGCCGGAAGTGGCCCCGGAAAATGAAGAAGCGCCAGTTCTTGACGAGGATGCGGTAAAAGAAATAGCCGCACTGGTCGGCGATACGGGTAATCCCGTTGTCATGTTTGCCCTAGAGTGGTGCGAGTTCTGTTGGTCAGTGAAAAAAATGTGTGCCGCATACGGTATTGAATTTAAATCTGTTGATATTGACGCTCTTGAATATCAGGAAAATAATCGCGGTAGTAAACTTCGCGCAGCGCTTCGAGGCAAAACCACCTGGGATACTTTCCCGCAGATATTTATTGGTGGCGAATTTGCTGGCGGATGCACGGATGTATTTGATGAATGGAAAGACGGCAGTCTACAAAAAAGACTTGGCGGACTTCAAATTGATTATGATGAAACGACCGGAAAAGATCCTTATAGTTTTCTTCCCGGTTGGCTTCATGCAAGGTAGACATGTTGAATATAAATTTTAAAAGACTTAACGGCCGGCTGCAGGAATTATCTGAAGTCGGTCGCACTTCAGAAGGGGGTTCAAGACGGCTCGCGCTCACGGATGCTGATAAAGCGGGCCGTGATCTTGTGCAGCGCTGGATGATTGATCTTGGGCTTGAGGTTTCCATTGATAAAATTGGTAATATTTTTGCCGTCCTTAAAGGTTCGGCAAATAAAAAACCGATCATGATGGGCTCTCATATTGATACGGTCGGTAATGGTGGTCATCTTGACGGATGTCTTGGTGTGCTCGGCGGGCTTGAAGTGATTGAGACTTATATTGAAAACGGGAAAATTCCCGAACATGATCTCGCTGTGGCAATTTTTACCAATGAAGAAGGCGCACGCTTCCAGCCCGATATGATGGGCTCGCTCATTCATGCGCATGGCCTTTCACTTGAAGATGCTTACCAGACTATATCCAATGATGGCAAGAAACTGAAAGAGGAGCTGGAGAGAATTGGTTATCTCGGTGATATGGAGTGCGGCACTATTATACCCCATGCCTTTATCGAGCTTCATATTGAGCAGGGGCCAATACTGGAAAAAGAAAATATAAAAATAGGCGCCGTTGAAAATGTCCAGGGCATTTCCTGGACGTCGGTTACCATAAAAGGCCAAGCCAACCACGCCGGCACGACGCCGATGAGCATGCGCTGTGACGCGGGATATGCGGCGGCTTTGCTCACGGTCAGGGTGCGTCAAATTGCTGAAGAAATAGGCGGTGTTCATGTGGGAACTGTCGGCGTTATAAATCCGAAACCAAATTTGATTAATGTTGTGGCGGGTGACGTAAAGTTAACAGTGGACCTGCGCAATGTTGATGAAGAAAAACTCAAACAATCTGAAAAACTGTTTGAGGATGCATTAAGCGATATAGCCGAACTTGAAGGGGTGGAAATAAGCACGGAAACTCTGGCAAGGTTTGAGCCGGTTAAATTTGATGACCGGGTTGCTTGCGTAATTACGCAAGCAGCAAATGAGCTTGGTCTTTCCAATAAAAGAATGAATTCTGGGGCAGGGCATGACGCACAAATGATGGCCCGAATTTGCCCTACTGCTATGATATTCGTACCGTCAAGGGACGGTATTAGCCATAATCCAAAAGAACACACCGATGAGCATTATTTAAAATCGGGTGCAGAAGTGCTTCTTAAGACTGTGCAAAAAATTGATGGTGGAACCGTGCTTTAATTACACTCAAAATCATCATCGCCTACCGCACGGCAGAAAGTGGGAAACTGATTGTTTTTCCAATAGCTGTGAAGTCCGATATCGATGATATAATCTTTGAAGGCTTGTTGAGCAAATATTGATCTGACTGATGGATAATATATTCGCCGGAAATTGAATATTTTATTCATTTGAGTTGTTTCAAAATAATTAGCCATTTTTTCGCCGTCAGCCAGCATATATGAAGCAAAAAAGTTTGTTTTTGGCTTGCCTGCTGCAATATCTTTTTCCAATAAGCTAAGCGCTTCTTCGCGCGCTGACGTATCAAAATATGCTTTGACATAAATTGCTAGTTTATCCTCAAGTTCCGGATCAGATGTCTCTTCATCTTCTCTGAAAAAAGTGATTATTTCACTGAGGGCTAGTTCCGGGTTGTTGTTTTCTAATGCCAGTAATGAACGGTCAATCCAGCCTAATTTAAAGCCCATTTCCTTTACGGACTTTTCCTGAAGCGGAGAGGCCTTTTCCAAATCTCCCATTGCATGGTAAATTAGCCCGAGAACATTATAATCAATTGCTGATTCCGGTTCTAATTCTATTGCTCGCTCCACGGCCTTTATGGCCCGCTCATGGTCCGCTACTGAGGAGAAATGTAACGCAAGCCATAACCAGGCTGTTTCATTATTCGGGTTTATTTCAGTAGCACGATTAAGCGCGGTTTCTGCTTCTTGAAAGCGGAATTGGTTTGAAAGAATAAATCCCTTCACGCTCCACGCTTCGGAAAGGTTAGGTTTAAGACTTATCGCCCGGTCGGCTGCTGCAGAAGCTGCTGGGACAATATCCTCAAATGAGTATCTATCCTCAAAATAAGTAGGCAACACAAGGTTTATTGTCGCAAGGTCCGCCCACGCTTCCGCGAAATCGGGATCAAGTTTTACTGATCTCTCTAACAATGAGACAGCATTTTCCAAATTATTGATATTACTGTTTATATTACCCATTCCCCTGTTCAGGAATGATTGGTGTCCCTGCAGGTAAAGCGCATATGATTCCATATTATTTGTCGGAACTTCTCCTCTTATGATATCGCCCATAAGCTCAACTTTTAGAGCGCTGGTAATTTGCTGGCTGATATCATCCTGAATGGCAAATATATCATTAAGTTCCCGGTCGTAGTTTTCTGACCAAAGATGAGTATCACTTGTCGTATCTATTAACTGGGCGGTAATTCTTATTCGGTTGCCGGAACTTCTTACCGAACCTTCAACAATATAATTGACATTTAATCTGTCGGCTATTTCCGGAACGGAAAGATTTTGATCTTTCAAGGAAAAAGAGGTTGTTCTTGAAGTTACATCTAGCTCATCTACTGCCGTGAGAACATTTAGGACTTCTTCTGATATGCCATCGCCAAAATATTCCTGATCACCGTCAGCACTTAAATCTACGAATGGCATTACGGCAATTGTATATGGTGCATTGGCGTTTGCAATTTGCCTCCCCTGATCATTATTTATATCAATGGTCGTTGTAGAGTATTGATTGATAAGAAGAATAACAATTATTAAAAGCAATGCGCCAATAGAGACAATTTTGAGATTCAGCCTGTTGATTGAACCTTTAATAGAGGCAGATGTTTTAGCATTGTCATTTTTTATGCTAGGGGCTGTGTCACTATTTTGCGAAGCCGTATTTATTTGCGCCAAAAATTGAATGCCTCGACCACGGATGGTTTTTATATATTTTTGGTTTTCACCATCATCACCAATGGCTTTTCTTGCTGATTTTATGCAGCTGGATATAGTGGCATCGGAAACGATACGCCCATTCCAGATTTCTTCGATTATTTCTTCTCGGCTAATAATCCGACTTGGGTTTTTCATTAGAAAAATGAGAAAATCAAAAACAAGGGGTTCTACATGCTGAATTTCGCCTTCACGGCGCAGTTCAAACTTGTCGACATCAAATTCAATGTTGTCAAATCGGTATAGCATATTCCCTCTTGAGCTATAAGTACCTGTTTTTTTATCAATTATAGTTAGGGTCAGGACCCATTAAGTTCATGCAATTCTGTCACATCATAAGACAAAATAGGTAGAAAACAAGTACAGACAATGGTTATTCCATTGGCAAGCTTGTTCTTCGCACATATTTTGTCTTATGATGTGACCCGCGACGGGCTCGGCAAATTTTATCTGCTATTGGGAAAAGGCCCTTGAACGTAGCCCCGCTATGCCCTGCGGACCTTTTCCCAATAGCAGATAAAATTATGCACGAGCAGAATGGATGAAATTAATGGGTCCTGACCCTAGGAACTGCAATCATCCAACAAAATTATATATTTTGCTCTTTATTCTGCTTGAGTAATATCACATTCAAAATCATCTGTTCCGGCGGGACGGCAAAAATCAGGGAATTGATTATTTTTCCAATAGGCTAGCAGGCCGATATTGATCAAATAATCTCTAAAGATTTTTTGTTTAAATAATGGCCTGGCAAGCGGGAAATATATGCGGGATAGAATAAAGCCTTTATTGGCGCCTGTATTTTCAAAATCATGAACAATTTTTTCGGCATCCTGCAACATATAAAGTCCAAATGTTACATCTGTGCCTTCTTCCATGTCTTTTTCTATCAAAGTTATTGCCTGATCCCTTAATGAAGGATCAAAATATGATTTAGCATAAATATCCAGTTTTTCTTCAAGATTGTCACCTGTACCCTGATCACTACTTCTGAAAAAGCGGATCATTTCATCGCGGGCGTTTGCTGGATCGTTTCTCCAGATTGCAATCAGTGCCCGGTCATATCTTCCAAACTCGAAACCCATTTCATTAATGGCCTTGTCCTGATAGGGGATTGCTTTATCAATTTCTCCCTTTGCATGATAAAACATACCCATAGCGTTTTGATTTATGGCAACAGTAGGTTCAATTTGGATCGCGTACTGAACGGCTTCAATTGCTTTATCCTGATTTCCCACAGCTGCAAAATGTAGACCCTGCCATAACCATGCCGTTGCATTATCAGGGTTTAATTCAGTGGCACGAAGGATTGCCGTTTCGGAATCCTGAAATTGAAACTGGCTAAGGTGGGTTAAACTTTTTACCGCCCAGGCCTGTGACAGGTTTGAATCAAGGCTAATAGCGCGATTAGAGGCCTCTGTCGCAGGCAGGACGACCCTGTCGATTGGGTATTCACTGGTAAAATAGCTCGGGAGTACGATGTAACTAGTGGCAAGGTCGGCCCAGGCAATTGCAAATGATTTGTCCAATCTCACGGCTTGTTCCAAAAAATCTATGGCCTGCTCAAGGTTGCTCACATTCTGACTTATGTCACTTGTACCGCGATTTAAGAATAATTGGTGCCCTTGCAGATAAAGCGCGTACGATTCCATATTATTGGTTGGTGCTGCTCGTCCTACAGTTCCCCCTATAAGCTCAACTTTTAAAGCATTCGCTATTTGCTGGCTAATATCATCCTGAATAGCAAAAATATCATTTAGCTCCCGGTCATAATTTTCTGACCAGAGGTGCGTGTCTGTTAGCGTATCTATTAATTGAGCTGTAATTCTGATGCGGTTACCTGAACTTCTTACCGATCCTTCTACGATATACTTGACATTTAATCTGTCTGCTATTTCTGGAACTGAAAGTTTTTGCCCTTTTAATGTAAAGGCGGTGGTCCTTGAAGTGACACTTAGCTCTTCCACTGACGTTAGAACATTCAACACTTCTTCGGAAATGCCGTCTCCAAAATATTCCTGATTACCTTCAGCACTTAAATCGGTAAATGGCATAACGGCAATTGTGAACGGAGCATCACTACTGGCTATGTTTTTTACGGTACTTTTATTATCGGTTTTTGCTGCCTGAAATTGATTAAAGAGTAAAAGTCCAATAATGAAGATCAGTCCGCAAACGAGCAGATAGAAAACAGTAGGCTTGCTTATCTGTGATGTTACCTGATTATATGGTTGATTGATGCTTTCTGTCACGGGCTCCATATCTGGATTAACTTTAGCTATAAACTGAAAGCCGCGGCCACGTGTTGTTTTAATATATCGTTGGTTCTCACCGTCATCACCCAGCACTTTGCGCGCTGATTTGACACAGCTTGAAATGGTAGTATCTGAAACGATACGTCCCTGCCAGACATGTTCGATGATATCATCTCGTGTAACAATACGATCTGAATTTTGAATAAGAAATAGTAGGAAATCAAAAGTTTGTGGTTCAACATGTAGCGCCACTCCAAGGTGGTGCAGTTCAAAGTTTTCCGTATCTAATTCAAACTCATCAAAACGATATAACATTTTACCCTCATCAATGTTTTTTTTAATATATATTAATGCTTATAAGGCGTCCAGCTTCAATAATTCCCCACATTTCTTATCGTCTTCACATACTCCCCACATAATCCCCACGTATTTTTTATCAATGTTCACAAACTTTTCACCTCCCCTTCAAGCAAGAGTTGGTAGGGCATCTTATAACTATCAGCGTGAAATAAATCACATCAGGTATTTAACAAAACTAAAAACATGGAGTGAGACAATGAATATGATGAGCAACATTTTTTCAGAAAAAGATATTGAAATTTCTGCTCTTTATGCCCAGTGCATTCAGACGTCAAATCGTATGAACTGGCATTTAGACGAAAATAAAATTAGCAAAGAAGCCCGCATTTTCGATGTCTCACAACTGTTCTTATTAAATAAACTTCAAGATATTAAGGAATAAAACAATGAATATGATGAATAAAATAGTATCCGATAATAAAACTGATACAACGGCTCGTTATGAAAGATGTATCGAAAATTCAAAACGCGTTAATTGGGATATTGAAAAAGATATTATCCGTGGTCGTACTTTTGATGTATCTCAAAAATTTCTTCCAGATACGCTTTCTCAAGTTGAGGAGATGACTTCATTAACTGAAGATGACAAAAGATTTCTCAGCCAAATTCAAGGCCGTACATACGCCAATATATTTGGTCTGGTAGAACGCTTTATTAATACAAAAATTATGGAAATTGGCCAGGACTACACCTTTGGTGATCAGGTTGCTCTAGAAGCACTTGTTCGTTTTAGCCAGGAAGAACTTAAGCATCAGGAACTTTTCCGCAAAATTGATAAAATGTGCGGTGACGTAATGCCTGATGGATATGAATTTGCCCCACAGCCAAATGATGTGGCACATGCTGTCTTAAGTAAATCTACTTGGGCGGTACTTGCGCTAACGCTTGACATTGAATTGTTCACGCAAGCGCATTACCGCGACAGCATTGATCCAACCGATAATCTGTCCCCACTTTGGAAAGATGTTTTTCTTTATCATTGGAAAGAAGAAAGCCAACACGCCATCATTGATGAGCTTGAATGGGTACGTCATGACGAAACAATCACCGCTGAGGAGCGCGATCAGGGTGTGACAGAATTTATCGAACTTGTTGGCGCTGTGGATGGAATTTTACAGGCACAATCCCAGGCCGATACCAATTATTTTATAACTGCATGTGGCCGAGACGTTTCCGTAGCAGAGGCAATTGAGATCGAAAAAGGCATCCTTGGTGCTTACCGCTACCAGTATATCTTCTCAGGAGCAAGTCATCCTCATTTTGGCAAAGTTCTTGGCAGTATGATTACACCGGAGCAGGGCGAACGCATTCATGCGGCACTTGGAAGCATTAAATAAAGAAAATTAACAGAGAAGGGGGCGGCTCAATCCTCCCGGGGCCAAACCCTTCTCAAATAGTTTCAGTATTTAGGAAAAATTATGATTAGAAAAAAGACATCAATTGTAGCAATTTTATTTGGTTTTATATCGTACTTAGGGTTTTTAATTGTCTTTAATTATCAAATTGCATTTGTCGGTGATTTATTTGTACCGATCACTATTGATATGGCACGTACTGGTTCTCTTTTCTCATCAGTAATTGTTGATCTAGGGCTCGTCACATTGTTTGGCATCCAGCATACGATTATGGCTGATCCAATGTTTAAAAGGTGGATCACACGCTTTATTCCAGAATGTTATGAAAGGCCGCTTTTTGTGGCAGTATCAACAATCGCACTCGCTTTTTTAATGTGGCAATGGCGCAGTATTGATATCGTTATTTGGCAGGTTGAAGCGCAGTGGGCCGTGTGGCTCATCTGGGGTCTATTTACACTCGGATGGGGAATTTTATACTTATCTACCTTCCTCATTGATCATTGGCATTTGTTCGGACTTAAGCAGGCGCTCGGCCGGGATTTTGAAGGTGTGACCCGCTTTGTTACCCCCTCGCTCTATAAGCTGGTCAGGCATCCTATGATGACAGGTATAACTATAGCTATATGGGCGGCTCCCACTATGACACTTGGACATTTAATATTCTCAGCATCAATGACAACATATCTTCTGGTTGGTATCCGATTTGAAGAACGAAAACTGGTTCAGGAACTGGGCAGCCAATATGAACTTTATCAGAAAAATATACCGGCACTGGTGCCAACTTTAAAGAAAAAGCACGACATAAACACAGTCAATGCTGAATGATTAACGAAATTGGAAAGGTAACCAAAGAGATGAAAAATAATGAAACTATAGAGTTTGAAAATATTATTGATGAAATAAAATATGAATTTCAGGATCTGGTATCCTTCATTTCATATGTAATCGGGCAAAAATCAAACGAGAATGGATTTATCGATCTGGTAAGGGGTTATAGCAAAAATCCGGCCAATGATAACTGGCCGATAAATGAAACTAAGAGCGAGAAATTAATTGAAAGATTTTTTGTCAACGTGTGATATAAAATAAAATCAATATTCCCAAAATTATTTTTTCGCACTATAGTAAAAATAAGAATCCTTAAAATAGTACATGGATGGTCCCATCCTTAGTAAATTATTATCTTCAGAATTATCCTGATTGAAGGGTAATCAGCCAAGATCAATTTAAATAATGTTATTAAAATTCGAATGAGGAAACAATTATGACTTCAAAATCCACAAAATTGGCCGAGCCAAGAGGCCGTATATATGAAAATATTATTGAAACAATAGGCGCGACACCACTGGTGCGTATGCCCAACCTTACAAGAGAAGAAAATTTGCACGGTGATTTACTTGCCAAGTTAGAATTCTTTAATCCCCTAGGGTCCGTTAAAGATCGCATTGGTTATTCAATGATAGAGGATGCCGAAAAAGCCGGAAAGATAACACCCGGTGAAACAGTAATGATTGAACCAACATCAGGAAATACTGGTATTGGTCTGGCCTTCGTTGCGGCCTCAAGAGGGTATAGATTGATTTTGGTTATGCCAGAAAGTATGTCGATAGAACGCCGTAAAATGCTGGTTTTTCTGGGCGCTGAAATTGTTCTTACGCCTAAGGAAAAAGGAATGAAGGGCGCGATCGCTAAGGCGGAAGAATTACTCAAGGAAACGGCTAACAGTTTTGCCCCAGGGCAATTTGTTAATCCGTCAAACCCGGCCATACACCGCGAAACAACAGCACAGGAAATCCTGAAAGATACTGACGGCAAGGCAGCCATTCTTATTTCAGGCGTTGGAACCGGCGGTACAATTACCGGTGTGGCGCAAGTGATGAAAGAACATAATCCTGATTTTAAAGCCATCGCCGTTGAGCCTGTCGATAGTCCGGTACTCTCTGGTGGCGATCCGGGATTGCATAAGATACAGGGTATTGGCGCCGGATTTATTCCTGAAATTTTGGATATGGATCTCATCGATGAAGTTATTAAGGTCGGTAATGATACCGCTTTTGAAATGTCACGCCGGATTGCAAAGCTTGAAGGAATCCCGTGCGGCATTTCTAGCGGTGCTGCTTTTGCTGCTGCTGTAGAAGTGGCAAAACGCCCAGAAAATGAAGGTAAAATGATTGTGGTTATCATCCCGTCATTTGCCGAGCGTTATCTGACGACACCACTATTTGAGCATATCGATGTTTAAGCTGATCAGTTCCATCCGACAACGTGATCCGGCCCAACCTACTTTTTGTGAAGTATTTTTTTCATATCCGGGCTTTCATGCAGTCGTATGGCACAATATTGCTCATTTTCTATGGCGTTTAAGGCTGAAGGCACTGGCGCGGTTCGCCGCGTATCTTGCCCGGGTTTGGACAGGTATTGAAATTCACCCTGCCGCAAGTCTTGGCAAACGATTGTTTATTGATCATGGTTTGGGTGTTGTAATTGGTGCCACTGTTGAAATGGGGGACGATGTTACCCTTTATCACGGTGTCACTTTGGGTGGGCGTGGTAATGACGGAACAGGCAAGCGTCATCCTACCTTGAAAAATAATGTAATGATCGGTGCAGGCGCAAAAGTACTTGGCGCTATAACATTAGGTGAAGATAGTAGGGTAGGGGCAAATTCCGTTGTGACTAAAGACATCCCCGATAGCTGCACAGCCGTAGGAATTCCGGCCAGATTAGTGGCAGGAATGGAAAAATCCGCGACTTATGGCCTTCCCTATAGCGTTGATCCGGACCCGGTAGGAGATACAATTGCTAAGTTGCTTAACGATGTCTATGAAATAAAAAAAGAGCTTAATATTCATGATGAAGAAGACGGCGAGGCTGATCAAAATGAACGTCATAAAATTGGCGAATGGATGGGAGATTCCATTTAACCACATCAAATAGAGAGATTAATTTCTTCTCAGACTCCCCAAACTTAGGCAAGCCAATGGCTTGCTTTTTTTTATTAATTATTGCTCTTACGCAAGTTTTCTAAAAAGGTGGAAACGATTTCAAGGCCCGCCTTTAATACATGTGTTTCGTTAGCAAAGCCAATGCGCAAATAGCCTTCCATATCCATTGCGCTTCCCGGTGTTAACATCACGCCTGTTTCTTCAAGCAGTTTTATGCAAAATTCCCGTGAACTCATATCAAGATCATATTTGAGTAGCGCGATAGTTCCTGATTTTGGCTTTATGTAGGAAATGAGCGGTTCGCCTGCGATCCAATCGTCGAGTATTTTCAGGTTCTCTCTGGTGATTTTTTGGCTTCTTTCTAAAATTTTATCTTTATTTTCCAGTGCAATAGCGGCAAAATGATCGTCAAGCATACTGACGCTGATGGTGTTATAATCCCGGTGAATGCTAACGGCTTCAAGCACTTCTTTTGATGCCGCGATCCACCCCAAACGTAGCCCGGCAAGCGAGAATGTTTTTGACATGCTGCCGGTGCTGATGCCTTTTTCATAAATGTCAGCAATGGATGCGGTGAAACCATCACCTTCTTGATCCGTTCCCCTATATACTTCATCACATAATAGATAAGCATCACAGGTGCGGGCGATGTCGACTATTTCAAGCAGCATCTCTTCATCCATTAAAGAGCCGGTCGGGTTATTGGGATTATTAAGCACGATTAATTTTGTCTTGGCACTGACCATGATTTTAAGGTCATTTAGGTTTGGTAAGAAATCATTTTCTTCACGCAGATTTAAAATTTTAACATCCGCACCATAACTTTCAGGGATTGAATAATGTTGCTGATATGTGGGAAGAATTGAAATAACCTCATCACCGGGTGAAACAAATGTTTCATGAATCAGTGCATTTGCGCCAATGGCACCGTGGGTGACAATAATATTTTCCGGGTCCTGATTTTCATAAAGCGATGCAATGCTTTTGCGTAAGCGGTCCGATCCTTCAATAGCACCGTAAGTCATTTTCATAGGCAATAATTCAGAAAGTATAGTTTCTTTTTTACCTGTAATTTCAAGCAGTTGTTCTATGGTGAGTGACGCTACGCATGTTTCAGAAAGATTAAGTTTGCAATTATTTTCAAACTCATTCATCCAGATTTCAATGGCAAATTCTCTTATTTTCATCTATTACCCTTTTTGCGATTTATGTGGCTTAGTTTATTCATCAATGAGAATTGTTCAAATGTTAAATTAAAAAATTTGACCAATATTTAAAAAGGCTGCTGTGGCACCATCTGAACCGAGCCCAATTCCAAGATATGTTGGGCCAATAATCGTATCAATTCCAACAAATACGCTTGAACTCCATTTAAGGCTGCTAAGGCTGACATCATCTTTATTATTCCATGCATTGCCACTTTCGACGGTGCCACCAATATAAATAGGCATTTCTGTTAGATACTGAGGGCCGCCGGAAATTCTTCTGTAATATATTGCCGTAAGAAGCCCGCCGTGGTTGCCGGTAATTTGCCCGGGGGCAAAGGCCGTTAAATTCATGAAACCGCCTAGGGGGAAGAGGTTCGTTTCATTAGGGTTGCCATTAAATGATGTCGCGAGTAAAGATCTTAGTCCCAAGGTATTTTTGCCCCAGCTAAAGGGTTTATAACTAGCCAGAATAATAGTATCAACATTACCGTCACCGCCTAAAAATGATAAGCTATTTTCATGAATTATTTCAAAGACTATTCCTTTGGTTGGAAATTTCGTGTTATCCAACGTATCAATCAGTAACTCAGCGGTTAAATTGGTTTCATCAAACGAAATTTTTGAAGTATCCGCAAATCCAATTCTTCCTTTAATGTCGCCAAATGAACGTTTAAGTCCAATGCGTATAGTTCCCCAATTACCAAGGTTTCGCCCGCCACCAACTTGAAAGGAAAATTGTGAAATTCGTGCCTGACCAAGGATTGTTCCACTAGTATCATCACTCAAGATATTACGGTTTATTTTACCGCCACCTGCATTGGTGTAAACGTAGAAGTTTTCCTTAAAATCAATAGGTTGATAAAGTTCACTGAAAAGACTAAATTCCTGACCAACTTTAAACAATGCCTGCCATTCACCACCATATTCATTGATGGCAAGGTTGGTAAAGCCGGCCGCGAGTTGAAAGCCACTTTCTCCTTCGAAATCTTCCTGTATTGCAAGGCCAAACCGAAGATAGTCTTCGCCGTCTTCACGTTGTTTTGTATGAATTTCAATGCCAGTTTGACCATTTTCCGAAACGGTGTTGTAATCAACTTCTTCAAAAAGCTCCATACCATAAATTTCGGTTAAATCCGCCGAGAGTTCTACCGCATTCAACTTTTGCCCTTCCTTTAAAGAAAGCCGTGATCTTATAACGTCGTCAGATAGATCTGAATCGTTATCAATTCGGATAAAATCTATAGTTGGTTGCTGCTGCGCTTCTGGCATACGCCCTGCCAAATGAATATCCCAGTCATTATTTGCTAGTCTGATATTCTGTAAGCGATCAATGACCAGTTTGGCCGCGTCTATTCCTTTTGGTACGGCATCGATTGCATTTTCAAAATCTATAAAACCAATATTTTCCAAATCCGGCCTTATAAGAATATCCTGATCCGTCAGGCTGGCTAATTGCTCTGAAGCCGCCTTATTACTTTGAAGCATCGTCAGTTGATCAATAACCGAAGCAAAAGAGGTTATGTCATCTTTTTTAAGAAGCGGCGTACTTATATCGACGACGATAACAATGTCGGCACCCATATTACGGGCAACATTAATAGGAATATTGTTGGCAACCCCGCCGTCAACAAGCAGCATTCCGTCAAGCTCAACGGGTGGGAATAAAGCCGGTACAGTCATACTAGCAACCATGGCTGATGCCAGTTTTCCGTCCTTTAATATTACTTCGTTGCCAGTTTCAAGGTCCGTCGCGACAGCTCGAAAAGGAATGGCCAGCTTATCAAAGTCATTTACTTCTGTTTTATTATTAACCAGATCACCCAGTGTTAGCCTTAAATTATTTGGTGTGATAAGTCCGCTTGGCAGTTTTAAATCCCCGTCTTCATAGCCAATTTTAAATTTGATTAGAAAGCCATCATCATCTTTTTTGCGGCGAAATGATCTTTGTCTTCTTGGGGCGCTATTGGAAAGTGTTTCCTGCCAGTCAATATTTTCTAATATTTTTTCAAGCTCATCCGCTGAATAACCACTTGCATAAAGCCCGCCAACAATGGCACCAAAGCTGGTGCCCGCAATCATATCAATGGGGATGTGGTTTTCTTCCAGTATTTTTAACACCCCCACATGGGCTGCTCCCCGCGCTCCGCCACCGGAAAGAACAAGTCCAATTTTTGGTCTTTCTGTTTGGGAAAATGCAGCTACACTGCTTAAAAACAACATGCATAAAATCTGAAAAATAATAATGATCTGGTTATTCATATTTTGCTTTTAATCGCTTTCAAATTTATTATCCCTCGAAAGGTAAATGGTTTTTTGCTATATTGCGATAAAATAATAAAGGGAGTGAGAGCATAATGTCGGAAAATGCCAAATTCAGAATATTATCAATTGATATTCTTCGCGGACTTGTGATGATATTAATGGTACTCGACCATGTCAGGGATTTCTGGTCTTTTACCAGTTTTTCTCCTGAAAATCTTGACCAGACATATGGCGCACTTTTTTATAGTCGTTGGATTACCCATTTTTGTGCCCCTGCCTTTGTATTTCTTTCCGGTGTCAGTGCCTATTTACATATGAGCTTAAAAGGCTGGAAAAAAAGCGAACTTTCTAAATTTCTGGTCTCTCGCGGTCTCTGGCTGATTTTGGTGGAAGTGACATGGATCAGCTTCGCATGGCAGCTTTGGACTTATAATTCATTTTATTTACAAGTAATTTGGACCATTGGTATCAGCATGATATCGCTAGCGGTTCTTATCCATCTACCTAAAAAAATGATCCTCGCCATAAGCCTCATTATGATATTTGGTCATAACATGCTGGACAATATTGCGCCCGAAACATTCGGTGACTTTTATTGGTTTTGGAATATTTTACATAATCAGACTTTTGTGGTGACACCGAACTTGCCAATTCGTGGTTTTCTCGCAGGTTATCCCGTTATCCCATGGATTGGCGTGATGGCTCTCGGGTTTTATATGGGAAATATCTATACCCATCCCGCGCCTTATCGCCATAAAACCCTTTTTAAAACAGGCTTGGTGGCCGTAGCATTATTTATCACGCTACGTTATCTCAATATTTACGGTGATACGGCCCAGTGGGCGGTGCAGGAGCGTGGGTTTGCCTATACGGTCATGTCTTTTCTTAATACGGAAAAATACCCGCCGTCGCTACTGTTCCTGCTTATGACCCTTGGCCCGTCGCTGATGTTGATGCCATATATGGATAAGATGACGGGAAGGGTAGGGGATTTTCTACAGGTTTATGGTAAAACACCATTTTTCTTCTACGTGTTACATTTACCCTTGGTGCATATTTCGTCTTATATTCTTTATTATCTTTATTATCAGACAGAAAACAGCGTTTTTCGCGACCATTCATCCTGGGCCGCCAGTTATGAGCCAAGCCTGCTCAGATGGTATCTCATGACGGCCTTTTTCGTTCTGTTATTTTACTATCCGTGCAAATGGTTCGGCAACTACCGTAAAACTCATAAACAGTGGTGGCTTAGTTACTTATAGAATATTTAACATCACCACCAACGATCGTCATCATCACTTTGGTATTGATAATTTCCTCAGGGGCAATTTCAAATATATTATCGCTTATAATGACTATATCAGCAAGTTTTCCCGGCTCTATTGTGCCGAGGATGTCTTCCTGATTTCCGGCCCAGGCATTATTATAGGTATAGGCCTTCACAGCATCTTCAACGGATATTTTTTGCTCAGGTACCCAGCCATCCGGATTGGCGCCATCGGTTGTGCGCCGGGTAACGGCGGCATATATACCGCTCAGTGGCTCAAGCGGACCTACGGACCAGTCAGAGCCAAAAGTCATCATCGCCCCGGCGTCCACCAGTGATTTAAAGGGGTATGTACCTGAAAGACGCTCGACGCCGATACGTTTTTCGGCCCAGCGACCATCATCGATAGCGTGATAGGGCTGAACGGATGGCACGGCACCAAGCTCAGCGAATTTCTGAATTGCGCTCGGGGTAAGATGCTGTGCATGTTCAATGCGTGGTCGGTGGCCTGCTGCGCCGATTTCTTCAAACAGTTTTAATATTTCATCATTGGTCTGATCACCAATGCCATGAATGGCGAGCTGGAAGCCATAAGCGTGGGCCTCTTCAAGGCTCTTTTTTAATTCATCCATTTGCATAAGCGGAAAACCATTTGTATCCGGCTCATCGGCATAAGGTTCATAAAACCATGCTGTCGTGCTGCCTAGTGAGCCATCAACAAGTTCTTTTACCCCGCCAAGGCGTAGCCAGTTATCCCCTTTGCCTTCTTTTTCAATAAGCTCGGCCAGCTGATGACGGTACGAAATATGCGGCAGATAATAAGCGCGAATTTTCAGGCGTCCTTCCGCTTTTGCCTTTTTGAAATAATCAAGGCTTGAAAAACCACCCATGCTATGAACTTGGGTTACACCATTTTCCAGCGCTTCGGTAATACCTGCATCAAAGGTGCGGTCGGCTTGTTCAGTCGTCAGTTCCGGAAAAATTTTCCAAACATAATTCATGGCATTGTCTTTAAGCACGCCGGTTGGCTCGCCATTTTCATCGCGCACAATCAGCCCACCTTCAACATCCGGTGTGTCTTTAGTAACACCAGCAAGTTTAAGGGTAGCCGAATTGGCGATCGCCATATGCATATCTGTACGAAGCAAAAACAGTGGGTTATCACCCGTAATATCATCAATCCAGTCTTTATGAGGAAGCTCCCCACCCCAAAGTTCATGATCCCATGATCCGCCGCTGATCCATTCACCAGCCGGAATATCCTGAGCGTAATCACGGATCCGGCCAACAAAATCTTCACGCGATGTGCTGCCAAATGTCTTAATACTAAGCAGTGTCGCCGCACCATCCATGAAATGAGTGTGATTATCTATAAACCCGGGAAGAACCAGTTTGCCGCCAGCATCAATCATTTCGGCGCCTGAATATTCTGTGTTTAATTCAGCACCGCCGACTGCAATTATCCGCTCACCGTCCATGACGACCACTTCGGCCCATGGCTGGGCTTCATTTCCTGTCCAGACATTGGCATTGGTAATAATTTTGCTTGCGGTTTTTCCCGGCTCAGTTATTTCAGGCTCGGGCGATGAGCATGACGTGATCATCAACAGGCCTATTGTCATTATTATTTTTAAAAAATTATTCATGTTATCTCTCTTCATTCTTTCCAGGCCGCTTTGGCTCTGCCGTCGCGCCTTGGGTCGGCCGCACCTGCCCATTTCCCGTCTTGCTTGGCTAGTGCATGAACTCCACCAAAATAAGGATCATATTGACTATCGGAAACGCCATATGATGGACGGTTTAAGCTATAATCATATTTGGCCATTGCCTTCAGTAATGCACTATCTACAATCGGCCCTTCGATATAGGCTTTATTATCAGGCACCACATGAACCCGGTAAGCGTCTACGGCATTTTTGATATCTTTCTCTACATCAATCCAGTAGCTCGTCACCTGGGCAACGGCTGAAATAATTCTTGCGCTGGCCGGACTACCGAGAACCATCTGGGTTTCGCCGTCTTTTTTTACAATCGTTCCGGTCATGGAACTAAGTGGCATTTCATTCTCTTTAAGAACGTAGGGCGATCCATCATCCTTAAGTCTGAATGACTGCATGTAATTATTGTAAATAAAGCCAAGCTGGGGGTGGACCGTTAAGCCACCGAAATAATTATCAATACTTTGGGTTACCGCAATGGCATTGCCTTCACCGTCAACGACCGAATAGTGGGTGGTTTCGCCGCCCATACCGCTTTTATAATGTTCAAGCATTCTTGTCGCTTCCCGCTTGGAAATTTTAATGCTGACATCAGCGTCATAATCATAAAAGCCGGGCACCGGATCATTGGCCCGCGTCCCGTGACCAAGCCGCATGGCATTAAGCAGTGCAATTCTTCGCTCCGCATCGTCGGTATCAATCGCTTCAGGTGTCTGTGCTTCAAGCAGGTTTAGTATCTGCATCATAATCCAGCCGCCGAAAGGCGGTGGCAGGGAGACTATTTCATAACCACGATATGTTGATTTTATCGGTTCGACAATTTTAGGATCGGGGAAATTCGCCAGATCATCATAAGTAATCCAACCGCCATTTATCGCCATGTCAGCGGCGATTTCTTTTGCCATATCGCCTTTATAAAATTCATCTGCGCCTTTTTCGGCTATGCGCTGCATGGTTTTTGCCATAATCGGATGACGGAAAGTCTCACCAAGCTGATAGGGCAGGCCATCCGGCTTAAAGAACATCTCTGCCGCTTCTTTTTGATCCTTGAAACCAAGGCCATAATAATTAAACGCTTTATGTCGAAACGGGCCGACTTTAAAGCCTTCTTCCAGAATTTTTACGGACGGATTAACAAGCTGTTCCCAAAAA
>Ga0233449_1000755_pt1 | contig 34151 bp, 53 predicted proteins | sample SI_124_October20_FD_183012 | JGI IMG/M metagenome (GOLD analysis project Ga0233449, IMG submission 183012) | Seawater microbial communities from Saanich Inlet, British Columbia, Canada - SI_124_October2016_200_MG | ecosystem: Environmental > Aquatic > Marine > Inlet | place: Canada: British... | reverse complement strand
TAGAGGTTGGTCTGATAGGTCAGTTTGGTCTATTGATACTTGGTTGGTAGATAATTTGACTCCGATGTTAGAAAGATTGAAGAACAATAAGCTCGGCACACCAGTAACAATGTTTAGAAAGAAAGATGGCGTTGATAAAGATGGAAATTCAACTGATGAAGCAGATAGATTAGCAGAACAACGGTGGGAAAATGTATTGAGTGAAATTATTTATGGATTGAAATGTGCAAAGGCAATTCAGAATTACGATTACAAAGATAAAGAAGAAGTAAAGAAGTTGACAAAGAGTTCTCGGCGTTCATTTGAATTGATTGGAAAACACTTATTTAATTTGTGGGATTGAACCGAGAGAAATTAAAATAAAAAACAAATATTGTCGATGGGGCATTTCCTGGAAAAAATGAATGACAAAGTAAAATGTGAATGTTGTGAATGTAATAAAGAAATAAACTACAAAGATAGTTATCGTTGTAGAATATGTAAGGATTATTTTTGTGACAAATGTTCATTAGAACATTATGGACTATACGAAAAAGACGGAGTAATTAAATATAAAAATATTCTTAAATCTATATTTTGGATAATAAAAGGAAAAGTACTCGGAAAATATAATTAAAATAAGCCTTGACTTTCACGTTTTTTTGTCGTAAGATCAAATATGACAAAAAAGGAAAACATAATGGTTTTAGAAAAAAACATCAAAAGTGGTGTTTCCAAATTCATGGAACATCTTAACAATACTATGGATAAACCTGATGGTTATGAGTATGAATTAAATACTCGTGGGAGTAAGTATTTTAAAGTTGAAATGACATCTCGTGGAAATCATCGTTCTGTTTATTGTTTCATAGAAAAATCAACAGGAAATATTCTTAAATCAGCTGGATGGAGAGCACCAGCCAAAGGTATTCGTGGTTCAGTTCTTATAGTAGATTCATACAAACATTCTGATTGGAGTGGTGGATGGTTATATAAGATTTTCGGAAATGTATATGGGATGATAGGATAATGAGTATTATTAAAAATCCCAAACCAAGAAAAAGGGAAATAAACCTACTTGGTCCCGAAGGTAACGCTTATTTTCTTTTAGGAACAGCAAGAAATTGGGGAAAAGAACTTGATTTAGATGTGGATAGTATTATTAAAGATATGGAATCAAGTGATTATGAACATCTTATCAAAGTATTTGATAAACACTTTGGTATGATTGTAGATTTAGTAGATGAGAGGTTAAAATGAAATATAAAGAAATCTTAAAAACACTTGAAATAATAGAATGTGCATTAGATGACGCTTTCTATTCTTTACCTGAGTATAACGCAAATACTTCTTCAAAGGATTACTTAGATGATGCGAGGAATGAGGTATATTGCTTAAGAGATGAGCTTGAAAGAACTATTTTGGATAAAGATAAGGTTATATCTGGAACAGAATTAGATGAAGTCATGAATACACCAGTAGTGAATCCATTATGATGTATAAGAATTCATTTTTTCTTTCAACATTATTTTTAATAGCTATCGGATGTGATGATTCATCGTTTCTATTACAACCAGTTGATGAATCAGAAACAGAAATCGAAGAACCGAGAGTTGATGTTTATCTATTTGATAAGTCACCAAATCTTGATTTAGATAATAATGGGTATTACCATTTAAATATTGATACAAATAATTGGCAAACATTACATAGGATTACAGGTTTCATTACAGATTCAGCATCAGCAAATCCTGTTGTGAATTGTAGGGTAGAATGGGAAAGTTCTCATTATTGGACTTTGGGTGATACTCTTGGTTATTTTATTCGTAGGGGTTTAACAGATGATTTAGTTTATGTAAATGTGGATACATCTTATGTAATAGGTTTTAATGGTATGGAAGTTCCTACTATAAATTTAGCAAGTTATAGTAACGAAGATGGTGAAGTAAATACAATGATTGCACCAGTACAAACTATGGTTGGGGATACAATGACTATTTGGTATTCTTGGAGTGGTTGGTACGCTGGTGTAAGTAATGATTCATTAAAGATAGTTTTAGATTAATATGACAGACAAAGAATTACAAGGGTTATTAATAGAAAAGTTTGATGGTTCAATCATAGATGAATATGGTTGGGAACATTATTCTATCAAAGGAAAGAAATACGATATTAGGTTTGACCGTTCTCGTATAGAATGGGCATGTGATTGTCCAGCATTTACTTTCCGTCGCCGACATAAAATTAAATATTGTAAACATATTTTGGAAGTTCAAAGTAAAAAACTTACATCACGGGCACAGAACCTAAATTAAAATAAATGAAAATAAGGCTTGACTTTCTCGATATTTATTCGTAAGATCAAGTAACAATGAGAGAAAACAACATGAATTTAAATGAATATTTAACAGAAAATGACAGACATATTGGGGATGTCGTTATTCTTAATAGTGTCGGTACAGCCTTAGATAAGGTTAGTGGAGATACTTTTCCAATGATGGTTGATAATACTATTGGTGTTGATGAACCGATGAATATTATGGAAATGGAAATTAACGGTGATTCTTATGATTGGTTTGAGGCACTATCTGATAATGATAAGTCAGCTGTTGATGAGGTTATGGTTAATCTATCTTATGAAGAATGGGTTGAGAGTTATATTGGTGAACCTGAATATTTGGGGGAAAGATAATGTCTAATATGAATGAAACAATTTTCGGAACCGCTTATATGGTTGGAAAAGATGAATATGTTGAAGGAAAACATAGAGTTAAAAATATCAACCTTATTGATTATATGGATGAGTTAGGTTTTATACCTGATGGTAAAAATGTAAATGAGATTACAGATTTAAATGTTGTATGGTATTTTGATAATGATGGTGATATTTATATTACAGAGATATACGACAACGATAGTGGAGAAGTTTATTGGACTGATCCTTCTGAAGATTGGACAGATAATGATGATGAACTTACAAGTTCACTTCTTATGTGGGGTAATTTAGAAAATACCATAGGAGATTATTATGTTTAAAACAGCCGCAGAACTTGGTAGAGAATTTCGTAGTGAGATAATTCCAATGTTAAAATCAAAGGGATTTGATTTAAAGATAGCTTCATCCAGAAAAAGTTATTATCATGATGGAAAATTGGGTGTTAAAATAACCAAAGTTCCAACTAATTTTCCTGTATGGGTAAGTAAATATAGTCGGTGGGACAGAACTAAAAACGCTGACAGACTTTTAGCTACTATTGAAGATAGAATTAATATTCTTATTTCTAATAACAATGTAAAATTAGAAACTAAAGGTGATGGTGGTTTGGATATAAGAGTAGGTGTAGAATTTGGTCAGAGTGTTAAATATATACCTTACGAGAAAGATGAGTCAGATAATGAATAAAAAATCTTGGTTATTAACAATGTCGTTTGACGAACACGATGGTAGTCCTAATAATATTAAAACTTTGTATCACGGAAGGGCTAAACGGGATATGGTAAAAGATATGAATCTATTTCAAGATATGAATGAACATTTAGTTTTAGCTTTAGTAGAGATAGATGAGAAATCTACTTATGATAAGATTATAGATAAAGAAGATACAGAAGAAATGTTCTTTATGGATTCCAAAAAAAATTGGAATGACGGAAAAACTTATGAGGACCTAAAAGATGAAGTATTAGAAGAAATACTTACGGGTTCTTTAATTAATGGCGATATGGGATACGCCTAAACGAAAGAGAGAGATAAATGAAAACTAATAATGTAAATAGTTATAAATCACTACCTTGTAAAACGTGTGGTAGGATTGTAGAAAATGTAGGAGAAGAAGCCGTAAAGGTAACTTGTTCATCGTGTGTTTTTGGTTTGGTGGGGTTTCCCGAAGAACCTAAGTCAGCTTATAAACCAACAGGTCGTCCAGCTGGTTGGCATTGGATGAAAGAGTTTGTGGACAAAGATGGTACGGTTTATCATATGGGTAAAGAACAGAAGAAGTTAAAAGGTACTTTGAAACCTACTAAGATTGTTCCTACGAAGAAGAAAAAAACTAAGCGTAGGTCTAAAGAACAAATACTCTTAGACCGACATAATGAAAAGAAAGCTGAACTAAAGAAAGCTCATCAGAAACAGAAGGATTTCTTAAACCATCAGTTTGGTGATAAATAATGTTTGAGTCATTAATACATTTTTTCAAACACTTTTTGGGGTTGTGTGGTGAATCACACCCAAGTGTTTTAGTAAGTGGGTTCGGACTCTTTACAATAATAGCAATTTACATTAGTGATATAATACATTACATAAAGGATAAAATAAATGTCTAAAAAGAAAAAAGATGTTCCATTTCATATGAAACATAATTACAAACAATGGACTTCAGATCAAGGATATACATTTTGGGCAAAAGATGAACAAGATGCAAAATCCTATCTTGAGAAAACAGAAGGAAATTTAGGTTCTCTTAAAGAGGTAGAGGTCAAGGATGTTTGAATTTATGGTCGTAATTTTATTACTTTACATAGCCTTTCAAGTTGCTAAATCTAACGACAATGATTGGTTTAAATTTCCCTAAACAATAATATAATAAGGAGTTATAATGACAAGAAGAGAAAAGTTATATTCACAAAATGAATTTTCAATTTATGGTGTATTTAGATTCACTGCATACTTTTTGGCTTCAATAGCCATGTATGTTGGTGATTTGCAAATAGCCGGAGTAGCATTTGGATTCGGAGCCACACTTGGTTTTGTTCGTAGATTAGCAAGGATATGGGAGTAACAAATGAGCACACATCCAATGAAACCTATTACCAAACCCGGTGAAGGTAAAGAACGTCAAAAACACGTTTCACAAGAACGATACTTGGAAGAACGATATCAGATTTCACTTGGTCTTAAAGGACCAAAAAGATTAGAGAATGAATCTCATGAAGATTTTCATACTCGTAGAAAGGCTGAGAATGGTCTGTTGAAGGAATACCGTAGAGGGGTTTGGGTAAAGAAGGATGAATGACCGATTTTCATAAAAAATTAAAACACTTATCAGCTACAATGTTACATTGGGCGGAAGAGAATAAAATCCGAACCAAGAGAAATGGTAATTATGAAATACCACAAAGAAATGGTATTGATTGGAAATTTGATTTTAAGTTTGTTACGAAGTTAGATAGTATGTTAGCTGATGGTCTTGATAATAAATTGAATAAGAAAGAAATGGAAATGTGTAATCAATTATATGAATATTATGGAAATGTATATGTCAAGTTTTGAAGAGGCAAGTTGTAAAATTTTAGGTGTTATATTATTTCTGTTGATTGTCATGACTTGGTTACAGATAAGTGGATGTAGTCGTCCAGTTCGTCCACATACAGGACCTGAATACATAGATGATGTAAAGGTAGAGAATCTTGTATAAAGTAATTGATTGTTTAAAACATGATAACCCAGTTATCAATAAAAAATTAAAAGAGGTTTCAGTTGAAGAAGGACTTGAGATTGCCACAAAATTATTTCAGATACTTAACGAAAGAAAAGACGGTATTGGGTTGGCAGCTAATCAAGTGGGAATTGATGCACAAGTGGCCGTTGTCAATGTTCGTGAACCTTTGGTACTCATCAACCCTAAGTATATTTCGAAAGATAATGAAATTAATTATTATGAGGGTTGTTTAAGTTATCCAAAAAAAGGAATTCACACCAAACGATATGAAACTATACACATACAAACCGCACAGGAAGAGTCGGGTTGGGTGTTTAGCGGAGTAGAAGAATCACACGAAGGCAAGGGTAGTTGGGAAAAAGAAAATAAAAAGAAAGACCAAGAACAAAGATTGTTAGAAGCGATTTGTGTCCAACATGAGATTGATCATTTAATGGGTATGACTATTTTGGATAGAGAGAATAAACCAAAACCGATAGTAAGTAAAAAATCATATGGAAGAAATGAAATCGTTGGTATCACAGATGGTGATACCTACAAAGAAATTAAATATAAAAAAGCAAAACCACTTTTAGATAGTGGTAAATGGGTAGTATATGTAGGAGGCCCGATAACTTAAATGAGAAAGATAAGAATGAAGAAAAAAGTAACCAAACCAATCAGAAGAAAATGTCATAATTGTGGAAAGATGGCAACCAATCCACTTGTGTATCACATTGTGCCATCATATAGTTTTCCATATGATATACCAATATATCAAAAGAGTGCACCTAAAACTAATCGAGTTGATTTAAAGGGTGATAGGAAAATATCAGCTTATAATTTTTGTGATAATGAATGTTTAATTGATGGTCGCACTAAAGTTCAATGAGTAAAAAGGCCAAAACAAAAACTAAAAAAGAAAAACCAAAACCTAAGTATTCTAACGCCGGTAAAGGTGATAAGAGTAGAGTATCAGATAGTAACAAGTATGCCGAAAATTGGGAAAAGATTTTCGGTAAAAAGAAAACTAAAACTAAGGAGAAAAAGAAATGAAAGAAAGTTGGATTTTTTTATTAGTAATGATGTTATCCGTACACTTAACTGATGTTATAGATTGGGCATGTGATAAGATAGAGAGAAGAGTTAAAGAAAAGGAATGAAAAAAATAAGACATAGTAGATTACCAATAACATTAGTAAGTTCAGATAGACTAACTCCTGATATGTTAAAAGCTATTGAGATTAATATATCAATGGGGTGGGACAAATGGATAGATGAATATGGTAATTGGTTTGAACCAAACAAACCAAATAAAAATCAGATGGAGTTATTTGAATGAAAAAATATCTAACATATGATGACGTAAATATCGTTCCGAAGTATTCGGAATTAAAATCTCGTGAAAATGTCAAACTCAATACTCGATTTACACGGAATACAGAATTGACTATTCCAATAGTTGCTTCACCGATGGACACCGTAACTGAAGTAGATATGGCAAAGGAAATGATGGATTGGGGTGGTGTTGGTGTACTACATAGATTTAATACTATTGAAGAACAATCCAAGATGATGAAATCAGTTTGGAAAGTTTGGAATAGTTATTTTAAACCAATACCAGGAATTACAGATGGTACAGAAAGAACATTAGAAACTGAATGGCAAGAATGGTGGGATAGTAGTATAAGACATTGGAATAGTCCACCAACAAAATCGGATTGGGATGATTTAAAAGAAAGATTTTACTTCGCAGATAACTCGATTCATGATGAAAAGATTTGGTCTAAGCGACCACTATGTGCAGCAGTAGGAGTTACAGGAGATTATTTAGAAAGAGCAAGAGAATTAGTTTGGAACGGATGTAATGTGATACTTATAGATGTAGCACACGGTCATCATAAAAATGTAGGAGTAGCTATTGAAGAAATCAAAAAAGACATATCAAATATCGAAGTCATCGCGGGAAACATTGCAACAAGAGATGGTGCAAAGTTTCTCTGTGAAAAGGGAGTGGACGGAATCCGAGTTGGAATCGGTAATGGATCATTATGTGAAACGAGAATCCGAACCGGTGTTGGACTTCCTCAGGCTAGTGTTCTTCTTGATGTTTGTTCCGTTGCTGATGAGTATAATGTTCCTGTCATTGCTGATGGTGGGATCCGTAATGTTGGGGATGTATGTAAAGGACTTGGTTGTGGGGCTGATACCGTTATGGTTGGTTCATTACTTTCGGGGACGAAAGAAAGTCCAGGTACAATAGAGAAAAAAGGTCAATGGCCTAACGAACAATTATTTAAAAAGTATAGGGGTTCTGCCAGTAGGGACTCAAAGGGGAGTGATAAAAATGTCGAAGGTAATCACAAAGTTATACCCTACAAAGGAAAAGTTAAAAGAATTCTACATGATATTAGAGATGGGATTAAAAGTTCCTGTTCGTATGTAGGGGCAAATAATCTTGATGAGTATAGGTCTTTAGTAGAATTTGTAGAGGTTACAAAGGCAGGTCAAGTTGAAGCACAACCACACTTGTTAACTTAAATGGAGAAATAAAATGAAAATTAGAAAAACAGCATATTGGATTGTAGGAATTGTAGTATTGTTAGGTTGGACAGATTTAGTATTGGCCCAAACATATACCGTAGGTGATGTAGTAGATAATTTTGGAACTACTATATGTGAGAATGGTGAAGGTGACTGGAATTACAATACGGATGGTTTAGGTAAAGTTACTTGGTTAAACATATTCACGTCATGGTGACCATCTTGTCAAGCGGAGGCTCCGCTAACAGAAAGTATTTATCAATCATACATAGACGACCCAGTAGAAATGGTGGGGTCGGGTTTTGATTGGAATCAACCTTACTCGTGTGTAGAGTGGGCAGATGAATTTGGAATAACATACCCACTATTAGATGATTCCAATACAGGTATTTATTCTTTATTTGGTGCTGGTTATATACCACACAACGTAGTGATTGATGGTGATGGATTAGTTATTTACTCGGCCGCAGGACATAACACAAATGGTATTACTGCAGCGATAAATGAAGCGTTGTCTTATCTTATAGTAGATGCAGACCAAGATGGAATAATGGATGATGTAGATAATTGTCCTGATGTTCATAATGTACAACAAGAAGATATAGATGGCGATGGTGATGGAGACTTATGTGATTCATGTAATAATTTAATATGGGTTGGTGGTGATGTAGATGGGAATAGTGCTTTAGATATTTTTGATATATTGTTATTGGTAGATATAATATTGGGAGAAACGAATACATATATTTGTGCAGAAGAAGCTGGTGATATAACACAAGATGGCAATATAAATATTATGGATGTTATTGGTTTAATTCAGATTGTAATAGGTGGTAATGAACAACAGGCTATAAGTTTCTTAGAAGAAACATTAACACCAACACAATTCGCAAAAATAATGTCCGACACACCAACAGACTATTTAGTATCTGATAAGATTTTAATATGGCCAAATCCATCAAATAGTTCGGTTAATATTAACGGAAGTGGTCATACAGAGATATACAATATACTGGGTAGAAAAGTAAAAGAAATTAATTTAAGTGGTACATACATTTGGAATACTAAAGAATTACCAAGTGGTGTTTACAATGTATTAAATAATAAAAAAAGTACCAAAATTACATTATTAAAATAGAATGGAGAAGGTAAAATGGATGTAGTAAGTTTATGGGAAGAGTTAAGTTATTTTGATGGTATAATGTTTAGTGTTTGGTTAGGTATAATGTATTTTGGAAAATGTTATATTGATGATTACTTTAAAGATAAACCCAAGAAAGATAAAAGGAAAGTATTGAATGGGTAAATTATTATTAACTGTAATATCATATACTTTTGCACTGAGTTTAATTATTGGTGGAGTATTTTTATTTTGTGCATTAGCTAGTTTACCATTTTGGTTAATGTGGAATTGGTTAATTCCAGATATATTTGGATTACCACAAATAACATTGTTACAGGCATTTGGTTTATGGACTTTTATAGTATTGATAAGGTCAAGTAGAGTTAATTATAGTAAAACATTCAAAACTGATAAAATTATAGAAGATGGTACAGAATCATCACCATTTGGTGATAATACTTGGAATCAATGGGTTGAACAAGTCAAGAAAAAGTATCAGGCATAATTGAAGAAAGTTTAATTTTTCAATACTTATCTTAAATTATGGAGATATGTATATGGATATGGATAAAATTATTCAAATATTAAGTGAAGCATTAGATGATAAAGATTGGAATGTAATAAAAGAATTGTTAGAAGAATTAATTTATGAAGATGATAATCCTATACAGGGATATGAAAAAGATGGTGATGTGGATAACGAAAATTTATGGGGCTGAACTTGGAAATCGATTGGTAATATTTGATACTAAAGTGCAGCAGAGTTTGAGTAGACTCTTAAATAAGACTCAACGAAACCTAAATGGCGATAATTCGCTTGACGGGTTGGAAATTGATTGGCATTTAGCTAATACAGAACGGATGTTTGACAACTTTGTTGAACCCGTAATGGATTCCCAACCAACTTACGCCTACGCGGCTTAAGTTACTGAGTTGTCTAACACTCGGTCATAAAATAAGTTAGACGAACAACTCGCGTGACAGAGTATAAGGGTCACCTGTTGACAATCAGAACACTACTGTCCGAATGGTTTGTTAGTATCCTATCGTGATTGGAAACTAAACTAAGCTGTAAATGACTTTGTAAAGGAATTATACAACACGAGGGTTCGAATCCCTCCAGCTCCACAATAGACGACAAACATCGAAGATGGGAATATGACCGCCCACAGAGTTGCAAGATAATTTCAGAAACTCTTAACCAAGTGACACCGGATATGTTTGTCGTCTAAAAAATTAGCAAGAAAATACTTGTAAATGGTTATAAAAGGTTGTAAGATCAATATATGAAAAAACACTATTATGAACGAAGTAATTTACTTGAAAGTGATGTTAATATCAATTTCGAGGATTTACTATATATGAATGAAGAAGAAACTTCCGAGTGGATTGAGAATCTTCGAAGTTTTATTATTTCAGAATGGGATGATAAAGGTATTCCACCTACAATCGGGCAAGACACAAAAGACATAAAAAAGAATTTTATGAAATTACGAGAATATGATGTTCACAATAAATTCTTGGTTTGTGATGATAGTGGAAACGAGAATGTGATTAAGAATTATAATAAACATGCAAGTGGTGTTAATCAATTCTTTCCAACTATGTTAAAGACTCGTGTTCAGAATGGTAGTATTTACGATTGGTTTACAGATGAGTATAAAGATAAATTTCAAAAGGTTATAAAGAGAATTCTTAAAAGAGATTCAATGTATAATTGGTCTAAGTGTGTTTTAGATGGTGAAGAAATACCAGAGAACTTTTTTATAGTTCAACACAAACATAATCAAGTAGAAAGTGAGTATTTAACTTTATCAAAATCTGAGGTGGAAAATCTCCCCCACAAACATAAAACCAATCTACCAACAGAATTAGACGGTGATACATATAAATTCTTAGTTAGAGATTTTCAATTAGGTCAAAAGTTATTTCCATCGGGTATTCAAGCATTCAGATTAGGACTTGGACAACCAGCCGTAAACTTCCCACCATTAACAGCAAGATATTTATATGAAAGATATACAGACCACATTAAACAAGACACTTCATTAAATATTTACGATCCATCCGCAGGTTGGGGTGGTCGTATTCTCGGAGCTATGTCATCACTCAAACGAATTCATTATATTGGCACAGACCCTAACACGGATAATTTTATAGATGAATTGGGTATTTCGAGATATGAATATGTAGCTTCTTTCTTTAACAAAGAAGTATTAGTAACAAATCCTTTCTGGGAGGAAGATAAGAATACCTATCATTTATTTCAAGATGGAAGCGAATTTATTGGGAACAATCCAGACTTTCAGACGTATAAGGGTAACTTGGATTTAGTTTTCAGCAGCCCACCATACTTTGATCGTGAAAAATATAGCGAAGATGAAGAACAATCTTATAAGTTATACCCTAAGTATGATAGTTGGAGAGATGGTTTCCTAAACCCCACATTAACAAATGCTTATGAGAGTTTAAGAGAAGATAGATATTTATTATGGAACATAGCCGATATCAAAATCGGAAAGGATAAGTATCACCCACTCGAACAAGATAGTATAGATGTAATCGAATCACTCGGTGGTGAATATCAAGGTAAACTCAAAATGTTAATGACATCAATGGTCGGAGTAGACCAATCTAAAGTCAAAAACTCGGTCAAAGTAAATGGAACTTATTTAAAATATGAACCAATATTTATATTTTATAAGCCAAAAACAACTTGACTTTTACGAATTTATTTCGTAAGATCAAGTATGAAAGCGAGAAATAATATGATAAATACAAGAACAGCAATCTCAGGATTGGTTTTTATAACATTGATGAATGGGTTTGTTTCTGTTAATATGTTTAAGCAACAAGGTATATTTTATTCTACTGAAGTTGATAAAGTATTAATGGACAATAGAAAATTACATTCAGAACTTAAAGAGTTTTATAAGTTCGGTGTGGAAGTTGATGTAACTATGTATCAACCAACACATTATCAAACAGATAATACACCAGATATAACAGCAGATGGAACTAAGATTCGTATCAGTAAAGCAAGTGAATATAAGTTTGTAGCTCTATCACGAAATCTATTAAAGAGATGGGGTGGTCAATTTGATTATGGAGATTTTATATACATCAAAGGAACAAAGGATAAAGATGGTGTGTATAATGTTAGAGATACGATGAATCCCAAGTGGGTTAATGTTGTAGATATATTAGAATCAACTCATGTTCAACCATACAAATATGAAAATGTCCATATCTATAAAATGAATTGGACAGGCAACTTAGCATTAATAAATAAAAGTTAGGAGTAAATATGACCAAAGAAAAATCTGAAATTAAAGTCGGTGATTGGGTTCATGTGTTAATAGTTGGTTTTAGGGCCGGCGAATATAAAAACGAACCAGCCTATCAAATAGAAAGTATTAACGGAGACGACTATATCGCAGTTCAGACGGAAGGTTCTTACGAACATCGAGTAACAGTTAAAAAAAGAAAATTGAGAAAATTATAAAGAGGTTATAAATGAAACAACTTACAGAAACCCAGTTAGTAGATAACTGGAACAAGTTGTTGCAACTAATAGAAGATACATTTGAAGGTGAACGGAAAGACCGATTACTTGAAATGTATAAGTTCTTTGAAGATAGAATGTTAGTTGCACCAGCATCAGGAAAAGAAGAATACCATTATTGTCATGTTGGTGGTTATGTAGAACACGTTCTTCATGTTGTAGATACCGCACTAAAGATGCAAGAAACTTATGAGTCTGTCGGTGGTCATAAGGATTGGACAGATGAAGAACTTATCTTCTCTGCCATGCACCACGATCTGGGAAAGGTCGGTGATTTAGTTGGGGAATACTATATTCCACAAGATAATGATTGGAGAAGAAAAACACTTGGTGAGGTTTTCACTCACAATACCGATATACAAAATATGAGAGTTACAGATAGAGCTCTGTTTCTATTGCAACACTTTGGGGTAAAGGTCAATCTAAAAGAAACTCTTGCCATTAAGGTATCTGATGGGCTCTATGACGAAGCTAACACATACTATATGAAAGTCTTTGACGCAAGTCGTTCTTTAAAAAGTCATTTACCAAACATTGTTCATTTCGCTGACCACATGGCAACATTGGCAGAATATGATGAATGGAAGCGTGGTGATGAAGATAACAAAGAAGAAATGGAAAGTAAATTAGAAAATATCAAAAATATTAGTGTTGGTAAAACTGAAACTAAACCTAAACAAGAACATACGGATGAAGTTTTAGAAAATAAACACAAAGATTTATTTGATGAGTTATTTGGAGATAAATCATGATTATAGAAATAGTATTAGGGTTATTTGTCCTTACAGAAGGATATGTAATATGGAATTTAACAAGAAAAACAGAATTACTTGAAACATGGATAGAAGATTTTAGTGATAGAATTGAACGAGTTCAACAAGAATTGAAAGACATAGATTCTACTGGTCATTTTGAATCTGATGATGAAATAGGAACAATATTTGAAAGTATAAAGGAAGTAGTTAATGATATCAGCAATTTCACAGCAAAGGAGTCATTTAGTGAGTAAAGTCCAAACGACATCAGAGGAAACACCAATAGTTGTAACACCAGTAAAGAAAAAGAAAAAGCCTAAAAATTATTATTTTAATATAGGAACTGAAAAGGCCATTATTAGATATAATAAAACAGATGAGGCTGCATTAAAGAATACAATTTATAGAGAACATATTGCGTATGCATTTGATAAACTTGCAGAAAATATGATTCATACGTTCAAGTTTTATTATTTTGATGTTCCATCAGAACAAGTAAAGCATGAAGTAGTTTCGTTTCTTGTAATGAATATGCATAAATTCAAGGAAGGTAAAGGTAAAGCCTTTTCTTATTTTAGTATTGTTGCAAAGAATTATTTGATTCTCCATAATAATAAAAATTATAAGAATTATAAGATTCATGACAAAATGGAAGTTCTTGATTATGGTAGTAATATAAGAACAAAGCAAGATAACTTGGATATTGCAAGTTTTAATGAAGAATATGTAACTCAGATGTTAGAGTATTGGGAAGAAAATCTTACTAATATTTTTAGACGTCAAAAGGATATACTTGTAGCCGACGCCGTATTAGAAATGTTTAGGCGGAGAGCGAATATAGAAAACTTCAATAAAAAAGCTTTGTATATTTTAATTCGTGAAATGACTGGTTCTAAAACTCAACATATTACTCGTATTGTAAATATTATGAAGAAATATAATATGAATCTTATGAAAGAATTCCGGAATACGGGTCAATTAGACACCGCAAACACAGGATCAATATTGTAACATTTTGAACATAAGTGTTACACTATTCTGTCATATATTGTTACACGAGTAGTAAAACTTCTAAAAAAACAAAAACCTCATTTTTTAATGGGAGTTTTTTGTGTCCCTATAACTTCACAAATATAGACACTTAAAAATAAATTAAATTATTTTTCTAAAATAGGGTACTTTGGTACAGTTTTTGTAGTATATAGGTGTAGACAACATCAAAAGGGTGAGGTCATAAACAAAAAAAGGAGAACTGAAATGTTCATAAACTTAATTAAAAAACTAAAGAGTAATAAAGGTAATTCACTTGCTGAATTCGCTGTTGTTACTGCTATGATGGGTGCCTTGGCAACAACTGCCGCTCCTAAATTTGGTGCTGTTGGTGATGGTGCAAAAGCACGTGCAACAATCGCTAACCTTGATAAAATCAAGACAGCGGCTAACAACTTCTACAACGCTAAAGTATCTGAAGAAGGTCGTGGAAGATTTCCAGGACAGATCAAGTATGATGAAAAAGTTGGTGGATTTGATCTACCAGCAAACACACTTACAGATGAAGCTCTGGAAACATATTTAGAAACTATTCTAAATGGTCAAACCGGATATGCATCTACATTAACTGATTATGTGTATGTCTTTTCAACAGCAGTAGGTGATGAAGATGCACTTGCAGGTGATTGGATGAGTTTCGTAGGAACTACACACCAAGTAGATGTTGGATTTGATGAAGATGGTGCAGTTGATTTTAAAAGTAATTTTGGTAATCAAGGTATTTCAAGTCCATTTCAGGATGGTGCTTACATCTATCTTGTAATCCCAGGGTCTGGTAGTGGTTCAGATGCTCAAGCTCCATGTATGATTGTAGCTGATGCTGAGAATCCTTCAGAACTTTTCAAAGTATTAACACCTTAATTTTCACAAGGAGAATGATAATGAGAAATAACAAAGGATTTACCCTTATTGAACTAATAATGGTTACGATTATTTTAGGTATTCTATCTGCCGTTGCTATACCAAGATACATGACAGCAGTTACCAACGCCGAATCTGCTGCAGAAGATGCAGTTATAGGTTCTATACAGGCTGGTTTAGAAATCTTTGCTACAGAACAACTGTTGGATAATGGTCGTAGGTCATGGCCTGATAATCCATTTGATGGTTTGGACACAAAGCCAAGTGGATACACTACAGATATTACGGATGCTGATGTTGATGGTGAGTGGACATTCAATACCACTTCATTACAGATTACACATCAACGTAATGATAATTCACGTGTTGGTTGGCCTTATGCAAAAGGTACACAAACAGGAGATACTGCTGATGTGGGTACTCTTGGTGTAAGAGCCAGTTTATAGGAAAATATTATTATGAATAACTCTGCTGGATTTACTTTAGCGGAATTAGTCGTAACTGTCGTATTAGTGGGGATACTTGCCGCATCAGCTATCCCCACTTTTAACAATGTGATGGTAAAGGCTCAACTCCAAACAAACCTATCTAATATGGAACTTATAAAGAATGCGTTTGTGAGGTATTACTACACAGCTCAAATGAATTTCCCGCCCGTACCAGAAAACGAACTACTTGATTCGGAATACAAAGATTTAGTTTTGCCTGATGGCAGGACACCTGATGATTTTTTTGATGGTAAAGTTGGTTTACCTTATAACAGTAATGGGAATCCATATACTTATTACCAAGAGAACGATACAAGTTCTACTGGATTTATATCACTTCAAATAATAATAAAAGATATGAATACAGATAGCCCATCGTATGAGGAATATGTAATCGGAGGAATTTAATGAACAGAGGGTATACGCTGATTGAAATGGTGGTAGTTATTCTTATAATCGGCATTATGAGTGCGGTAGCAGTACCGAAATACCAAAGAATAATTGAATTGAAAGAATTAGAAGCTGAAAAGGAATTTACTTCTCAGATATGGGAAGAATTAGAATTATATGCTGAAGAGCAATTAGTAGAAACAGGAGTAGAGAGTTGGCCTATTAACCCACTTTCTGTTTTAGGTCGTACAAGAGGAGTCATCGTTACTTTGGATTTGGGAATACCTGATGAAGATAATGAATGGCAATTTGATGGAACAGATTTATTTCATAGGAGAAGGAACAATGAGATTTGGTATTACAATTACAACGCTAGTAATTTCACTTTGTCTGAACTTCCAGTTAGGTTTTAGTCAAACAAGCTTCGGTGATGGTAAAGGAAACGGACAATTTCAAGGAATCCCTTGTGATGATACAGAGTATAGAGATAATAATGGTTCACCTGCTTGGAAGAATTATGGTGGATGGTTGAGTGAATGTGATTCATTAGTAGATGCATATGAAGATTCTACATTTGCTATTATTCTTGAAAAACGACATAGTAAAAAATTAGAAGAAGATAGAAAAAGACAAGAAGAAATAGACAACATAGATACTGAATTGGATATGGATGCTATGTGGGAAAATACTATATGGGAAGAGATAGTAGAAATAGGCGAAGAAAGAATATATGAAGTAGAGAACATAACAGCAGTTGCTGGTGTTCGTGGTGCAGAAGCAGAAGATGAAGCCTTAGCACTTTTGTATTATAGACGAAGTATGAAAGGATTATCTAAATTAGATTTACAAAAAGCATTAGGTAAGTTAATGATTAAACGGCAGAAGATGTCTGATGATAGTGATACAAAAAAGATAGATAGTTATATTTTACAATTAAAAAGAAAGTTAAAAAACGCTTGACTTTTATAGTTTTTAGTAAATTCCAGTATAAATTGGAAAGGTATATTTAAAATGTTAATAGATGAAACAAAGTTAGAATGGATTTTGATTGCAACAATAGGTGTAATCTTAGCTTTTACATTTAGCAATTTCGGGAATGAGTCTATACGAAAAGAAGTCATAATTGACGAGAGTGCTTACGAAGATTACCCATTGATGGCTTGGGAAGATACACAAAAGAAATGGGATGGAGAACAGGGTGATGTTGTAAAGATTAAATATAGAGTTTTTAATGACGATACATTTATACAAATTGTTAATGATGAAAATGTTGTAGTCCATACCCAACCATTTCAGAGAAGTCCGTGGGAAGATGGTCGATACAGAGATTTTACATATACTTGGATGTTATACTATACAGAAGATTATGGCAATGATATTCCACCTGGAGAATACGAAATACGAGTTTGTTATAAACATTCGAGAAATGTTGATTTAAGTATTCTAATAATAATTTAATCGCAAAAAAAAGGGGAACAAAATTAAAGTTCCCCTTTTTCATTATCCGATAATAGCTATTTACGGAATAAACCCACCAACACCAACAATGCGACTAACCCAGCGAAACCGGATTCGCCAAAATTATTTATGATTGATGTCAGGTTACCAATAACAGTTACGCCAAAGATTCCACTTCCAAACAATACTTCGCTTACAGCTCCGATTGCTATGAAAGAGGCAAGTAGTTGAGCGATATCATCTACCCAACCTTTGACTAACGCGATGACTTCCTTCATTGTTTTCTCCCGTTTGTTATTCTTATCATTTAACAAAAAAGGGATTTTTAACTTCCGTTTTCTGTTGTCAAGAACTTCTCTCGACACTAATAAATATAATATATACGATATTTTGTTTTGCAATATATATGCACCGATTTTTGAGTTACTTAATATTTATTTATGAGTTATAATATCTATTTTTAATACAATACAAGGAAATCAAAATGAGTCAGGATTACGAATTATTTGAGGGTAAATCACTATCATCATTGTTCAAAGATATTTATGATAATTCCAAACACAATAAAACACAACTTGAAATGTTAGTAAAAGAAGTTGCTGGATTTATCAAAGATGGGGATATGGCTATTCAGTTAATCCCTATGATAAAAGAGTATTTGGAAATCAATGTAAAGAATGATGAACAGCTTGTTAAGTTGGCCACAGTAGTTCAGCGATTAATTGCTGCTGAAAACAAAGGTGGCAGTGAATCAGAATTTGGTTTATCAGAGAAAGAAAAGGAACAATTATTAACAAGTATAGATGAAGTAGTTGTAGACATCCAAAAGAAATCAGATAAAATAACAGACGATATACAATCAGTTAAGGAAAATTAATGGCGCATTGGAGTAAGAATTCAGATCCATCGAAGGGTAAAAAACAACCTGGATCTGCACCAGTTTCCCAAGATAAATCAGGAGGACTTCCTACTGCAGCAACTGTTCGTAGAATGGTTAAGGGTCTGATACCAAGTCCAAATGAAAATGAATTTTACGAAATGGAAATGGGAGAAGTTATAGCCGTCCACCTAAAAGAATCTGATCTTCCAGAGTTAAAGGATGGCAGTGGTAAAGATTGGAGTAAACTTGGTTCTGTTACTGTAAGAATGGTTAGTAGTCAATTTGATACTCCACTTACTAATGTGGGTACTGTTAAACCACTATTTCCAAATTCTCACCCACTTCCCGTGAGAGGAGAATATGTAGTTGTCGTATCATTTAATAAACAAAATTTTTATATTAACGTTCTTAATCTATTTGATAATGTAAATAGTAATGTTGGTCCTGGACTTAGTGGCATTAGACCAGAAGATATTAAAGAAGAAGATTTTATTTATGAACATTTTGAAATTGATAATGAAATTAGAAATTTGTGGCCCTACCAAGGTGATAGTATTTTACAAGGTAGATGGGGCAATTCTATAAGATTTGGAAGTAATATTATACCTGATTCACATGAAGATGAAGATGATAAACCGGATTCACCGAATATTCTTATTAGAGCAGGACAATTATTAGATGCTGATAATTTTAATAAAAGTGGAGTTGTACAAAATTTAAAAGAATCTCCAAAGAAACCAGTTGAAGAAGATATAAATGCTGATGGTTCTTCTGTTTGGATGACTACTGATCAATCTGTAAAGTTAAATAGAACAAAATCCAATTCTCAAAAACATCGGTTAATGTCAAAAGTTCACAATGATAAAAATCCTATCGATGGTGGAAAACAGATTGTCATTAATAGTGATAGGATTACATTTAATACAAAAAGAAATGAAATAATGGGTTATTCTGCACTTGGAATTGGATGGGGAACACCTTGGTCATTTACAATTGATGCAGATAGACAATTTTGTGTGTCTACTCCCAGAACCAGATTTTATACTGGAGAATATAGTGTGTTAGTTGGTCCAGATGCTATGAATAGTGTTGTAGGAGGCGGTCATCCAGAAAGTGGAGAGCCTGAACCATTTCCATTAGTTGGTCCAGATGCTGTGAATTCCAATTTAGCTTCAGCATCTGGAATCTCTATTGGGGAAAAGGTTTTAATAGCAAGTGCATGTCCATCTTTTTTAACACTTGATGATAAGGCACATTTACAATCTTGTAAGGGTGCAATATTACATCTTGATGATTGTGCAGGAATGAAAGATAACCAAGGTTCATTTTTACGGATAGGTGGAGAGGCTTTAGGTATAACGGGATATGTAAACGGTAGAGATGATATGGGACAACAACATCTCGTATATGGAGAAGAACTTACAAATTTAATGGATTCTATTTGTAATTCATTTGTAGAATTGGGTGATGTTATATTGAATTTATCAGCTATTCCAACTGGAGCCGGTCCAAGTGGTCCAGTTAGTGGTGGTCCCCCAAATACAATTGCTGTAGAGGCATGGATAGCCGGAGTAGAAACAATAAGAGCTAGACTCTGTGATATGTTAATGAAACCGGACTAATAATGGCATTGGACAAAAATAAACTTAAAACAGCTTTAGTTGATAATTATAGTAAATTAGCACAAGATGGAGAATCAACACAATCAGATTCAGCTGAAGGAATGGCAACAGCAATAATAGATTTTATGAAAGATGCTGAGATAATACCCATTGGTAGTCCAGCATTTACACCAGCTCCCACACCAATACCAGACCCTTCATCTATAGGTTTAAAGTTAAAGGTAAGTGGAGTTGACGCAGCCAAAGCTCCATTGAAGGCAGCGATAGTAGGTAGTTTTAAAGCACAAGATCCGACAATGACACAAATAACAACGGGTATTGTTTCAGCCACAGCTTTAATGTTAAATTTTGGAACACCAGCTCATTCAGCAATAGGAGCGAGTGTAATGGTAGTTCCACCAATTTTTGCACCATCAACCGCAGTTGGTTTTGGTGGTGGTAGTATAGAAGATGTTTGTAATAGTATGGCAACACTTATCTACGCATCCTTTCTTGCAACAATTTTTACTGGAACGGTTATTAAACCACCAGCTGTGATACCAGGAGTAATTAGTAGTACAATAATATAGAATAGGAGTTATTAAAATGAAGAAACAAGAGTTAATAAAAATAATTGAACTTGTAGTTCGTAAAGAAGTGAAAAAACAGGTGAATGAGATATTTATTAAAGAAGAAAATTCATCTTCACTTACCGAATTAGTTTCATCCCCCACAATAGAAAAAGAGCTTGAAGTATCTGTTAGGAATCAGTATAAAACTAAACCTAACAAGGAAGTAAACTATACGACAAACAAAGCTCTTAACAAAGTGTTAAATGAAACTGTTGGTGGAGTTCCACAGGGGGATGGTAGTGGATACCCAACGATGGGTGGTGGAGTTTATGATACCAGCAAGATAAATGATGTACTTGCAGGAGCTACAGGTTTAGGGAATGGTGGTGTATCAAAGGAAATGAAAAGAGAAATTGGAGCAGTAGAATCTATTAAGAAAGCAGGAGTTTCAGTTGACCAAGTTCCAGACCATGTAACAGATGCATTAACAAGAGATTATTCGGCAGTTATGAAAGCAATTGACAAGAAAAAGAATGGGACAAATTTTCGTCCATAATGGAGTAAACAATGGGTAGAGCACGGAGTGTATTAGAATTAGATTTAGATCCAGATGTAACAATTGGTTTAGGATTACCTATGCGATATGATGATGTTAAGGGATTTTTTCCAGGAACTTCAACAACTCTTTCACAGACAGGAAGCAACATTAGAAATTTACTTTTAACAAATAGGGGTGAGCGAGTTGGCCAACCAAACTTTGGTGGTGATTTACTTTTAACTTTATTTGAACCTATGAGTGATCAACTCATTACTTCAGTTGAGGAGAGGATATCGGAAGCAATGGTAGAATGGTTACCGCATGTAACAGTTAATGAATTAATTGTAGAACAAGATGAATCGGAACCAAACCAATTGAACATTAAACTTGAATTTAGTCTGAGTATGAATCCGGAAATTCATGATGCTGTAAGTTTAAGTTTCCTTACTGGTACATAATTTAGTGGAGAAATAAAATGGCGAGAGTCCAAAAAGAAGTTAGATATATAAATAAAGATTTTGGTGCTTTTAGAGAAGGTTTGATAGAGTTTGCAAAATCTTACTATCCGAATACATATAATGATTTTAATGAATCGTCACCTGGTATGATGTTTATTGAAATGACATCTTATGTTGGTGATGTTCTTTCTTATTATGTAGATTCACAATTTAAAGAAATGTTATTGGCTTATGCAGAAGATAGAAAAACTATTTATGAAATGGCTCAGGTATATGGATATAAACCAAAAATAACTCAACCAGCTTTTACAAATATTGATATTTTCCAAACAGTTCCTGCAACTGGAACAGGAAAATCAGTAAGACCAAATATGAACTATGCTTTGACTATTAATGAAGGTGCACAAGTTACTGCAAAAAATGGTACGATATTTAGAACATTAGAAGATTGTAATTTTAAATATTCAAGTTCATATGATCCTTTATCCATTGATGTATATGAGGTAAACCAAACAACTAAAGTTCCTTCATTTTATCTATTACAAAAAAGTGTAAGAGTACAAAGTGGAAATGTTAAATCAGACACATTCACATTTGGTGCAGCTGAATCATATCCAAGAATAAAATTATCTCAACAGAATATTATAGAGATAATTTCAGTAACAGATAGTGATAACAATGTTTGGTACGAAGTTCCTTATTTGGCACAAAATACCACATTCATAGAAGAAGAAAATACAGCAGCAAATGATCCAAGTTTGGTTCAATATAATGATACAGTTCCATATTTGTTAAAATTAAAAAAGACTCCAAGACGCTTTATTACTTATATTTTACAGGATGGTTCAACAGAATTAAGATTTGGTAGTGGTATATCAGATAGTCCAGATGAAGAAATAGTTCCGAATCCAAATTCAGTTGGATCTACTTTACCTGGAAGTCCAAGCAAACTTGATACATATTTTGATCCAGCAAACTTTTTGAAAACAGAAGCATATGGTCAAGCTCCTTCAAATACAACTCTTACTGTTAAATTTTCTTATGGTGGTGGAATTGATGATAATGTGGCAGCTGATTCAATAATAAACGTAACTGATATTGGATTTACACAAGTTACTACTGGTCTTAATGCATCTTTAGTTAGTTCGACTCAAAATTCGGTGGCAGTAACCAATCCATACCCCGCGACGGGAGGAAAGTCTGCAGAAACAACGATTGAAATTAAAAACAATGCCTTAGCATATTTTCAAGCACAGGGTAGGGTTGTAACTAAAGAAGATTATATTATAAGAACATATGCAATGGGGAGTAAATATGGAGCAGTATCAAAGGCATATATTGTTCAAGATGAACAATTAAATATTCCAAGTATGCAAAAAGAGACTTCCGATGGTTCAAATATTTTTATTGATGAAAGAAATTTAGATCAACTAAAAACTAAAGATATACAATCATCTATTAAAAGACTTCCGAATCCAATGGCATTAAATTTATATACACTTGGGTATACTGAAGATAAAAAACTTACCCAACTTAATGTTGCAGTCAAAGAGAATCTAAAAACTTACCTAAGTCAATACAGATTAGTAACAGATGCAATTAACATTAAAAATGCATGGATTATTAATATTGGAGTTAAATTTGGTTTTATATCACGGAGGGGATTTAATAAAAGTGAAGTAACATTAAGATGTATAGTAAAAATTAAAGAATTTTTTAATATCGATAGGTGGCAAATTAACCAACCAATTGTTATCGCCGAATTGGCAGCAGTAATTTCAAATGTTGAAGGTGTGGGAGCAGTAGTTGCACCAACAGAAAATAATCCACAAAACCATCCTGTATTAATTAGTAATAAATGGCAAGCCGCAGATGGTTATTCTGGAAATGTATATGATATAAATTATGCGACCAAGGACGGGACTATTTATCCTTCTTTGGATCCATCTATATTTGAATTAAAATATCCTGATATAGATATAGAAGGAAGATCAATTGGTGATTCCGCCGGTGTGATTTTTTAAAGGGAGAGTGTAGATGCATTATTTTGAATTTCCAAGCAAAGATAGTACCTTATATGAAGTAAGTTCGAGTATGAATACAAGTCTTGATGAAATACTTGAAGTTAGAAAAGATATGAATGCGGATGGGTCGGTGGTATATACATCTCGGATACTTATAAAGTTTGATTTGTCTTATATTTCTGAATCTGTAGCTTCGGGGTTAATTACATCTGGATCAAACACAAAATTTTATTTAAATTTATATGATGCCAATTCAACTGATTTAAATATATCACAAACTTTATATGGATATCCAGTTAGTCAGTCTTGGTCAAATGGATCAGGAAAACGCGATTCAAATCCAGTAATATCAGATGGTGTAGGTTGGAAATGGAAAGATGATTCTACAACAAGAACACAATGGAATGCAGTTTCACAATCTGGTGGAACTTGGTATAGTGGAAGTGGATATGAAGCTTCACAATCTTTTACACATGAATCAAGAGATTTAAGAATGGACGTAACTGATATTACTTGGAAATGGTTACATAGTACAGTTCCAAACGAGGGATTTATGTTAAAGAGAAGTGGTAGTATTGGTAATACGGATTCAAACTCTGACGAGGGAAATACTACAAGGTTGGGGCATTTTAGTTTCTTTTCAGTAAACACACATACGGTATATCCACCGAAATTAGAAGTTGTTTGGGACGATTCAAAGTGGACAACCGGTTCTCTATCAGCACTTTCTTCAGCCAATTTAGAAGATATGAATTTTTATATGAGAGGATTTCGAGCAAAATATAAAGAAAATTCAAAAGTAAAATTTAGAGTAGTTGGTAGAGAGATGTTTCCCGAAAGAACTTATTCTTCTACTCAATATTCTACTGGATATAATACGGTAAAATATCTACCGAGTGGAAGTACATATTATCAGATTAAAGATGCTTATACAGAAGATGTTATTGTACCATTTGGAAGTGGCTCAAAGGTAAGTTGTGATTCGACAGGAAACTATTTCAATTTTTGGATGAACGGATTACAATCAGAAAGATTTTATAGAATAAACTATAAAGTTGTGAGTGGCAGTGGAACTGTTGATGAAACTATTCAATATTTTGATGAGAAACATTCATTCAAGGTAGTGAGATAAAAAATGCCATATACACTTGAAGAATTAAAAAAAAATGAATTCTGGTTAAAACTTCATGAACAAGATAGGGTTGATTATCAAAAAAAACTTGAACAGGCTGAAACATTTGGAGATATAAGTGAAATTGTAGACGATGAAGGTAATGTTATTCAGGTAAATAAAACTACACCGATGAGAAATTCTGTTAATACATTTTTAGCATTTGAAGATCCAGATACGGGGTTGAATTATGAACGACCAGATCAATATGTATCGGTTAATAAAAAATCTTATATGTATCACGGTGGAGAAATCCGTGATAAAGTTTTAGATAGAGAGATAAAGGAACTTATTTAAAATGGCACAACAACATACTAAATTAAGTGATAAAGATTTTAAGCTTCTGAAAAAAGAAGGGGTGTCGGTTTTGGGAGAAAATGGTCCTTTACATCCTACATTTGGTAATGATGTACAAGATTTTGTAAAGTTCCATGTATATGATTTAAATGATACATATTTAAAATCTGGTATAAGTGAAGATTTTAATAACGCTGACGATACTATACAATTAAAACCAGGTAATGATTTAAGAAAAGTGGGGTTTACCCGTGGTGATTATAAAGTTAAGTATTTCTTTTACAGGAGAATGGCGGGAGCAGATGAAGCTGTTCTAACCAAAACAGGAGGTGAGATTCATAGTGGTAATCCCCAACTTACTGGATTACCAATGGGTGAATTTTATGTAGGGGAAGATGGTAAGGTATTTCAAGGAGAAAAACCACCTGTAAATGGTCAACCGAGTGAACTTGATATAAAGGAATATAAATTTTTTATTGATGAAGTATCAGCAGATAGGAAAGAAGTAAGACTTGCCCCACAGATGATTAATTTAGATAAATATAGAGATGAATTTAGTAGTTTATCAGATGAATACGGAATTTATACTTCAATAAAGGAAATTAGTTTTGGTTCGGTGGGTGGTGGATTACAAGGATTGGGGAAATTTAATGGAATAAATAATACTGGATTTCAAATAGATAATAAGGCAAATGGAGATCCTGGATTTAAACACAAATATGTAGGTGGAACTCTTGAAGTTGAAAATGCATTCATCGTAGGATACACCGAGCATACAAGTACAAATAAAAATGATGATTGGTCATTGGAAGATCCAATCCCCGAGGCGGATTTACGAGCTTATGTGATAGGACCCCCTGAATGGACCGAATGGTTAGGTACTAATGTAATATATAGTGTTAGTAATAAAATTGGATCTGCTCTCGCACCACAGGATGCAGTTCCGAATATATATGACCCTGAAGATTATGTAAATTTATTTGGAGATTTATTGGCAGCGTGGAATGAGATGTCAAATAACGATACTACAAATGCTACTGGATGGTGGGCCCACATTCATCAAGTTACGGATAAAGCATCGTTTGGAGAAAAACATTGGGATGAAAATGGAAAAAATGAATCTGGTAGACGAAAAAGATTATATAGTCATAGAAATGGTGTGAAATATTATTGGGATTTTGGATGTGGTCATACAGAGATTACTGATATTCCAGTTGCAACACATACATATGACGTAGGCCCAGCTGATATTAACCACTTTACTCCTTCAGTAACAATAATGACTCCAAATTTTACTTATACTCCAGATACTTTATTGGATAGACAAGATAGAACACTCAACAAAGTAACGGTAGGGACAATTCCAATACCAACTCACGCCCAAGATCCAACACCAGACAGTCCTTTTGATGGTCGTTTGGTAAAAAATGATGGTGGTACAATTTGGTATATACAGAGTGGACATAAACGGTACGTTGGGAATTGGGATATTGTTTGGCCCTTATCAGTAATAACAGGTCAGTATGTGCAGGAACAAACTGTATATAATGCAGTATCTGATGCGTATGAAACCAATGCTGCATATGTAAATTTTGGATTGCCTATAGTTGCAGAAATTTCTGATGCTATTCCAGATGGTCCTGATATAACTCTTACTGGACAAAATGGAATAACTAACCCAAATACATTAGATTTACCCATAATTGATGGATCATTTGATGACTAATAAACGAATAATATATTGGGGTGGTAATAAAAACACAATAATACCACGAATGGGTGCCTGTGGTGAAGGTGTGGATGTAGATCCAGCAAGTGGTGCTGGTAACGGTGGTGGTGCACAGAGTCCTGCAGCATCAGCATCAGCTCCAGACGCCCCAAGTTTATTTGATAAACTCAAAGGGTTATTACCAGGATTACTACTCGGAGCATTGGTACTTGGTACAATCGCGGGTGTCGCTTTTATGTTAAAGAAGAAACGTGATGTCGGTGGTGGTGCCGGAAGTGGACTCGGTGGTGGACTCGGTGGTGGACTCGGTGGTGGTGCCGGAGGAGGTGCTGGAAGTGGACTCGGCGGTGGACTCGGCGGTGGACTCGGTGGTGGACTCGGTGGTGGACTCGGTGGTGGTGCACCAAATGGATCACCAACTGGAAATCCACCTCCCGTTACACTTTCACCGTTTACAGATGCAAGTGGAAAAACTTGGAAGTGGAATGCAAATCCACCCCCTGGAAAATGGGAATTAGACGGAGCACTTCCTGATTGGGATGATGATAAATCTGATGAAGAAAATTATTCAGCTCTTGGATTAGATGTTCTCGGTGCAACCACAACAAATACTTCTGAAAATGCAGGTGATGAAGGATTTAACAATGATGGATTACCAATACCTCCTGATTTTATAGGACAACAAATAACAGATGAAGATGGAAACCTTTGGGTGTATAAAGATCCACCTGGAGCTTGGATTAACTTTGGAAATGATTTTGATGCACAATATACAACAAGTGGTGACGGTCAAAGGCCGATTTATGAATCATATTCTTCAAAGATAGTTAATGTTGTTAATAGTAAAGAGTTAGTTGCTGAGGACAGTTGGCAAGGACAAGGGCAAAAAGTTGGGAATTTGAGTAATTATGAGCCATTTTATCCAGAATTTAAAATTATTTATCATCAAAATCCTAAAGATTTATACACTTATTTACATTTTGATAATGACAAAGCAAATCTTGTAGTTAATTATAAAAAAGATGTTGTAAAATATCAAGAATATCCACATTCAGTAGTTTATAAATTATATGAACCACTACCAACTGGTGTATCAGAAGGAGATTTAACTTATGTGGTAAAGGAGATGATTCCATCACATACGGAAAATGTGCAGTTGATAGATTTTGTAGAAGAAGATATAGACGCTGTAGTTTTGAGAAATCCAAACTGGATTCAACAATCGGCAGCGGACAGTTATTTTGTAGCACGAGATACAAAATTTAAATCTTATAATGATCTAGTTTCATCTGATACAAGTATAAAAGAAGCAATAGAAAATGAAATACTAAGTGGTAGTTTTATGGAAAGCATAGAACTTACTGGAATAGATTATAGACAATGGGATAACTTTATTCATTTTAGTTCTATTGAAGATAGGTTGGTAAACTTTAAACGGAAATTAGCTAAGGTAGAATTATACGAAAGTCAAAGTAATTCATTAAGTGGTATTTCTGGTTCATTGACTTATGCACAAACTTCAAGTTTGGGAATGAAAGTTAGAAAGATTAAAAATGAATTTACTCCATTTGAAAATTATATGTATTTCCAAAGTTCTTCTTATATTTCAAGTTCTATTGGTGTGTTTAATGATAATGCATGGCCTAAATCTGGTGGATCAGGAACTAAATTAAGTCCTTATATTTCATATCCCACCACGGCATCAGAAGCGACAACCTGGTACGATGAACAAATAACTTCTGCCTCTTTATATGATAGAAAAAATAGAAATAGATTATTAACTAATATTCCAGATCATATAATAAATGAAAGTGCAAATGCACCATTTCACACTTTCATTAATATGACTGGAGAACATTTTGATGGTATTTGGACATACATAAAAGAAATTCCACAAATCTATGACAGACGACAAAAATTAACAGAAGGTTTATCGAGAGATTTAATATATGCAGTTGGAACTTCACTTGGATTTTATTTAAATGATGGCAAAGATTTAGTAGATTTACCCAAATATATTCTCGGCCAAGAAGCAACAGGGTCAGACGCTAATACTTTTACAGAATATTCTTCTACTTCAGGACGAGAAATTTCAAGAGAAATTTGGAAACGATTGATAAATAATATGCCATTTTTTCTCAAGACAAAGGGAACTCTTCGCTCTTTTAAGGGGTTAATAAATTGTTATGGTATACCATCTACAATTTTAAGAGTTAAAGAATATGGAGGTCCAGATCCAAGTCCGGATGATGCACCATCATATTTTATAGATAGAAGTTTTACTAAGGCAGTAGATTTTAAGGCAGGACAATACATTCAGACAACCTGGGCAAACGATACAAATTCAAGTAGAAAACCAGATACAATAGAATTTAGGTTTAAAGCAGCGAGTGGTTCTAACCAAACTTTATTTCAAGCAGGAACAACTCATGGTTTTGCCATAAGATTGAAAGATAATGGTTCATCAGATAATCATGGAACTGTTTCATTTGTATTGAATGCATCAGCAGGAAGTGCGGCAGAACTTACATCCGATTCTTTACCAATTTATGACGGTGAATTTTATTCTGTAATGTTAAATCGTGTTTCTTCAAGTGGGGTTCAATTAACGTCGGATAGTACATCACAGAAGATTGATTATAGGTTATATGTTAAGAAATATGATGAAGGTAGAAGTAAGATTTATCTTTCTTCATATACAACCATGTCTATTGATGGGGCAACAAGTTCATCGTGGAATAGTTCGTTTGTAGGAAATGAAACTGCATATATTGGTGGTAAATCAAGTGATGATTTTGGTAATCAATTAAGTGGCTCAATGATGGAGTTTCGTTATTGGAATACAGCATTAAATTCTGGTTCTTTTGATAATCATGTAAGGGCCCCTAAATCATTTGCTGGAAATCATGCGTCTGCATCATGGACAGATTTAGTGTTACGATATTCATTTGATGACGATACAAATTTAGATGCATCTACTTCAATTCGTGATACAAGTGCAGACCAATCTTATATTCAAGCTGGAACGGCCGTTGGATACACATTGGGCAATAGACCACATTTTAGTTCTGTTGTAGATGAAGAACAAATGTTAATTCCAAATGTGGGTCCAAGTAGACGAGTTTCAAATAAAATTAGATTAGAAACTAATAAATTATCGTTTGGTGGACTATCCGTTGATAAGAGATCCGAACTTAGTGCATATGATACAGCTCCTTTGGATTCTAATAAATTAGGGGTATATTTTTCACCAACAAATGTCATAGATGAAGATATAATTCGTTCAGTAGCAAATTTAGATTTTGACCAATATATTGGTGATCCACGAGACAAATATAAACATAGATATAGAACATTAGAAGATGTTGCAACAACTTATTGGCAAAAATATACATCTCCAAATAATTTTTGGGATTATATAAGATTAATTAGATATTACGATAGTTCTATTTTTGAACAATTAAGACAGTTTGTTCCAGCAAGAGCAAATGCAAGTGTTGGATTGTTGATTGAACCAAATATTCTTGAAAGAAAAAAGGAAGTGGTTGGTAAAAAACCTACATTTGAAGATTTGGTGATTAGAGGTAATGTTCCTATGTATGTACAATCTGCATCTGCAGAGATACTTCCACTTTCTGCATCAGTAACCAGTCATTTACCAATAGTAAGTGGTTCATATCCAACTTATGAGGGATCTGCGAGTATATTTGATACCGTGATTGTAACTGGTTCATATGATTATTATGAAGGCGAGACAACTTCTTCAATGTGGAAAGAGTCTTTATATATTCTTTCATCATCTACTGCTGGTTGGAGTGGTGGTGAAGAAAGATGGGGTGATGCCAAAATAACAATAGGTGGTCCTGAAAAGATATTTAGGGAGGTATTGCAACCAAATATATCATCTTCAGTACTTTCCGAACATAATTTTGAATATAGATTTTTCTATTCATCAGCAGAAAATGCAAGATTAGATCACGGATACGTTTGGGATACAGATCGTAGAAATTATTCTTCTCGGTCATTAGTAAGAAGTGAAATTCAAAGTGTTGGATATGATAATTCGTACTTTAGGTTAGCTTATGGTGGGTGTGTACAGACAAAAAAGAGTACATTAGACTTGGAAAGTCCTGTTTCTATAGTAATAACTTCGCCAACTACCCTTGTAACACAGGAACCTGGTGAATCTAAGCTGAAAGTCAAATAAAAACTAACAAAAATTAGAATTTGGTATATTTATAAGTGAGAAAGTTTTATTCACTATCCAGGATTAATTCCGATTAAAAACAAAAAAAATATAAGTAGGAGAAGGCAATGGGATTTCTAAACAACACAACTATTACGATAGATGCAATTCTTACCAAACGTGGCAGAGAACTTTTAGCTCGTGGTAGAAATGAATTTACAGTGACAAAGTTTGCATTAGCAGATGATGAGGTTGATTATCGTCTATGGGATACATCACACCCAAACGGAACTAATTATTATGGAGCAGTGATTGAAAATATGCCTCTATTAGAACCAGTATCAGATGAAACTCAGGCATTAAAATATAAACTTGTAACCTTACCAAAGGAAACTTCAAGATTACCTATTCTTGATGTCGCGGTTTCAAGTTTCACTTTTACTCAGGGTGGTGGAAATGGTGAATTAGTCGCACCTGGTACATTAAACTCCACTGATTCTGAACAAGGATATACTTTTATCATACATGATACTACAGTAGCAACGTTACAAGTGGCTCAAGCATCCCCAAGTCCGTCTGCTCCATTAATTCCTATTACTTTAAGTGATGAAGAATTAACACAGAGTCAGAATGTAAGTGGGTTGACTGTAAAAGTACTTCCACAAGTATTTACAAGTCCAGCGGTGAAGAAAACTCAACTTACAATTGTGGGTAATCAAACTGGGGCAACGACCACAGTCTCGATACAGGTTAATAAGACTAGTCTTGGAAGTCCAGTTGGTGCTGCAGGGGCAAGTTAATAAGAATTATATAAGGAGATAGAAATGGCATTATCAGGAGCATTTAAATTATTTGACACGGACAATGATGTAGTAAAGAATCTGAAATCTACTATATCATCAGGTATTTGGAGTGGGGGAGCAGGTACACTTACTTCGTTCTATACCCAATCCGCACAAAGTGCAAGTTCGGGTAATTATTATTACGATATTTATAAAACAAGTCCCGCGACGGATAGTGAAGCGGAAGTTCAGTTTTCTATAACTTATGGCCATATAAATGGCAGTGGTTCAATGGGTACAACTGGTGCAGCAACAGGAAATAGATCAACTGCGGCAATTCACGCACAACTTGTTAATATGTTATTAGGTCCAAATGTAGATAGATTTACATATGCTGGAGACAATACTCCAGATCATTTTTACGCTATTTCATTTAAACGAGCAAGAATGAGAGAAAAAGTTGATCCTGGAAATTGGGAACTTCAGTTGAGTGGAAGTGCAGTGAAATTAATTGATGATAGTGGTGCAACTTCAAACCCCGATTCAGGTATTGGTGGTAGAGTTTTTAATGTTGTCAGTGGTTCAATAGCAACTGGAACTGCAGTAACTAAAACAGCAGCCGCTTCACAAGCTGGTGGTGGTATTGGATTATTTTATCCAGACGTAGGATTAATTCTGTTGAGTGGTAATCAAATAGATAGTTTAGTGGGAGATATAACTTCAATTACATCTTCTAATACACTCGGTGGTAATGTACCACAATTTTTTGATTCAATGGTACAAGGAGCTAAATTTCAAGCACGTAGAGAAGAACGACTTTCTTCTACTCATTTTTTCTGTAGAGCGGGGAATAAAGAATTTAATTTCAGTAACAATCCAACATTCTTTACATCGTCTGATGGTGCATTTACACAGACAACATTCTTTAAAGATCCAAAAACTTATATTACAACTGTTGGTCTTTTCAATGATTCAAATGAATTATTAGCAGTTGCCAAACTAAGTCAACCTGTACTTAAATCTTATTCGAGAGAAGCTCTTATAAAAGTTAAACTTGACTTTTAATTGATAGGGGGCAAACTTTATGTTAAGAAATGTCAGTCCACAAGACGTTTCCATAGATCCATTTAAGACATATAAAAGGTTTCAATTTACTAATGTCGATAGTGGAAGCGGTGTATATGGTTTAAGGGGAATTAGTGGAAGTTTTCATAATTTTCTAACTGGTTCTGCTGCGTCTCAAAGCTTTGGAATTCATAATTCCCTTTCTGCAAGTCTAAATATAGAACCGTATAGTCTTGGAACTTATTATTCTTTACCGTTATATTATACTATAAATAATCTTTATTATGAAAGATTTAGTAACAATCCAAAACTTCCTAAATCATCTGGAAGAAAAGAACCATTTCTCAGTTATGGTCCAACAAATCCAAACAAACAACATAGACTTTTACACACATCGTGTTCTATTATTTCAGTTCCCCAAGAATTATTTGGTGAAGAAATAAAACCGGGTTCGGTACAAGTAACAGATAATAGTACGGATGTAACTTTTACCATTAAAGATGATGGAGATGGTAATCTTTATGATAATGCATACTCATCAAGTTTTGCAGCATTCAAAAGTAGTAGTTGGGATAGTACAAAGTGGACTGCACAGGGCAGTGGAAGTGCTATAGGAAATGTATTTTATGATACAGGAATGTTGGTTTTCACGGATACTGGATCGTATAAAGATGTAGGACTTGGAACTGGAACAGATGGGTTTGAAATAGATTATAGATCCACACATACAATTTATCAACATGAATATACAGTTATAGCACCAGCAGGTCAGTTTAATACATCAAGAAATATAAGTCTTACTCATCAACGTAGTGGCAGTATTACGGTTGTGGAAGGAACAGAACCACGTTATTATTTTCCACCTGGAGACAATCCAAGTGGTGGTCCCAATTCAACTGGTTCATTTGCAACATTTTACAATGCAACCCAATTCGTAGAACCATTCGTTTCTCATTCACAATTTGCACCCTATATAACTACTATTGGTTTATATAATGATAATAATGAGTTATTAATTGTGGGTAGAACATCAAGTCCTATCAAAAATGATCCAGAGATGGATATATCTTTTGTTTTAAGATTTGATGTTTAATTCGCCGTATATATTATATTTATTAGTGTAATAAAAACAATATAATATAGGAGAATAGATTCATGGACAACCAGGCACAAGGTCTTGTCGAGGGATTGATAGGACAATATGGTTGGTTATTTTTA